>RCUK01000211.1_pt1 | contig 65646 bp, 53 predicted proteins | sample 2166381 | NCBI WGS metagenome assembly RCUK01 (sample SAMN09932809, study PRJNA488358) | compost metagenome | isolation source: compost soil in an enriched community | place: Germany: Experimental Botanical Garden | reverse complement strand
ATACCGACCACTCCCCCCAACTGCATTTAATTCAGTTTAAACCAAATTAATCCATCCTGGAATCAAATAAACCCGAAAATTAGACTTTTCTGAACTCCAAGTTACGAAAACTTAAAAAATGCGATATAAGCCGCTCCGGCAGGCTATTGGGCTAATACCATTGCCACGATCCCAACTATCCGTAGCGTTCCGCAGGAGTTCTACGGATTAGCCAATAGAAAAGAATCTCTGACTCGCTTTAGATAAAATAAAATCGCTTTTAAACAAAAAAAGCCCATCTTTCGATGAGCTTTTTCTCAGTAGAGTCGACCATTCGTAAAGCTAACTTTTATACTGATTACGAAGACACGATTCATCGAGTAGAGGCTTATTACGAAAAATATGGGGAAGAAAATCTGTATCCTTAGCAGTGTACCATATCGTTAAAATTTTCATCTTAATTCAAGATCGAAACTACGCACGGATTACCTATGAAGTAAGAAAATTTTCCAAAATAATGGATACGCAGTTAGGCTGCGTGCACAAACCATTTTGGTTGTTCCCAGTATACCAATTTATCATCATTTATAATTGACTTGAAGATATGTTGTTATAAAAAAAATCATTGTTGGTAACATGGGGTTAATCAATAGCCGTTTAACCATTCAATGACCAAAATAGGTCTTTCAAAGATAGTTAGTCTTACGGAAAACCGTAAAAATTGAATTTGTGTGTTTTTATATTTGGCTTTGAAAGTTAGCGTTTCAAGACTCCGATTATTGATCGCGGTGCTGGGTTTTTCCGTGAGTCTGATGAGCTTTATAAATGTTATTTAAATTAGTATAGTTGATGCTTTTTATTTATTTTCGATTAAATTATTTAAATCTAATGGCTACTAACTCTCTCAGTCAACTATTAGGTTATTCTACTCAGTATCCAAAGGTTTCAGCGCTACTTTTGAATTGCAAAAGCAATGATTCAGTATGCATCATAAAGTTTGGTAAGGTTGGTTTAATCAAAAGTTATAATTCACAATTTTCTCAAGAAGATCATTATTTTCTTCGAGGATGTCCAATGACTGATAAATCATCAGAGTTGGAGATGCCTTTTTTTAATCAGACATGTGTGATGATTGCTGGAAGCTTTAATCCTAGTTCTTATTCATTTGTGCTTGATGTTGGAGAATGCTCGTTGCGGTTTTCTAATCTTTAGGTACAGCCCCAGATTTTTATAAACTTATATCATAAACAATAATTAAGAATTTTGTGGAAAAAACAATTTATTTTGATCCATCTGAATATATCAGAGGGATACAACAGTTATTAATTTCTGATAAGAAAAAGATCGGATTCCTTTTTGGTGCTGGTAGCTCTTTAGCGAAAAAGAATGATAAATCTTTGATGGTTCCTGCTATAGGTATAATGACCAGGGAGATTGTGGAAGAGCTATCTATAGGTAATGACAAATTTAAAAATGTATTTGCCGAATTAAAGGAGGAACTTGGCGATAAGTTTAATGTCGAAACACTACTTTCGAATCTTGAATTAAAATTGTCCTTTATAAATAAAGGTTTATTAAACGGTATTAATAAAGCTGAGTTATCTACCTTAATTCAAAGCATAAAAAAATCAATTCATAAAAAGGTTAGTGTTCATAAGGTGGGTGATAAAATTGTTTCGAAAGAGGTAATTGGTAGCTTAGTGCAAGCTGATTTTTCAAAATGGATTGGACAGGCAGACAGAAAACACCCTGTAGAGATTTTCACCACTAACTATGATTTTTTGTTTGAGCTGGGGCTGGAACATAATGATATTAGCTATTATGATGGATTTTGTGGGAGTTTGAGGCCGTTTTTTAATCCACATACTGTAGAGGATTTAAAATTTTTACCTAATCAAACTAAACTTTGGAAGATTCATGGCTCTTTAGGATGGAGTTTTGATGTTGAAAACGAGAAAATTTTGAGGAGTATTTCTAATGATGAAGACTTTTTAATTTATCCCTCGACGCTTAAGTACAAGGATTCAAAAAAACAGCCTTATGAGAGTCTTTTGGATCGGTTGTCGAATTTCATTAAACAAGATGATTCAGTGTTGATCACTTGCGGTTACTCTTGGGGGGATGAGCATATTAATTCTCGGATCATTTCTGCATTGAAAACCAATACCACTTCACATGTGGTGGCGCTTTTCTTTGATAAGTTTGATAAGATCACGGTTGACTCGAATATCAGCAAAATTGGTTTACAAACTTCAAAAGTGTCAGTTTATGCAACCAGTAATGCTGTAATTGGCTGTAAGTATGGTAAATGGAGACTGAAGACTGAACCAAATGGCGATGATACAATAAATGTGAATCAATATTTCGATGAAGATGCTCCGACAATGGAGGTAAACGAGATTAACAAGGAGTTTATTGGGGAGGAAATATGGACTGGAGAGGGCGAATTTAAACTTTGCGATTTTGGTAATTTGGTGAGCTTTTTAGAGCTTATGCTCAATGAAGATGACATTCTAATTTTAGCGAAAAATGGCAAAAAATAATATAACAGAGGTAGGAGAGATTGATAGCATAAGCGGGAATATTATTTCGGTTAGACTATTCGATAATCTAAAGTCGAATATGCCTATAATTGATGGTATCGTTTATAGGATAGGGCAGATTGGATCTTTTGTTAAGGTTCCGCTGGGTTACGCAACACTGTACGGGATAGTCACACAAATTGGCTCTTCTGCAATACCCGATAATTTAAAAGAGTTGTATCTTCAAGATTATGATAAGTTAATAAATAATCGATGGATCAATATTGCGCTGGTTGGTGAACAGATTGGCAAAAAATTTGAACGTGGCATAATTCAATTTCCCAGTACTGGGGACAAGGTTCATTTGGTTACCATTGATGACTTAAATATTCTATATGGGGGATATGATGAAATTAACTCAATCACAATTGGAAATATTAGCGTGTCGGAGAGTTTGGATGCTAAGATTGACTTAGATAAAATGATATCTAGGCACACGGCCATTGTGGGTTCCACGGGAAGTGGCAAATCGAACGCGGTATCTATACTTCTACAGGCAATAGCTAAAAGGGATTTTAAAAATTCAAGAATTGTGATAATTGACCCCCATGGAGAATATAATGAGAGTCTTTCAAAGCACTCCAATCTGATTGAAATAAATGGGGGAAATGAGAGTAAGCTGGTTGTTCCTTTTTGGGCACTTCCATTTAGCGAACTTATAAAAATTTTTTCAGGGACTTTGTCTGATCAGAATAAGGAGTATATCCGGGAAAAAATCGTGGATGCTAAATTGAAAAGCGTAAGGGATAACGGAATTGAAGTAGAGGAGGAATCTGTGACCGCTGATTCGCCGATTCCTTTCAGCATTAAAAAGTTGTGGTTTGAATTAGATGATTTTGAACGAACTACGTATGCTGCAGACAGAACAACTCCTTCGATAAAAATTGCAGATGGTGATATTGACAGTTTGAAATCCAATGTTTATCCACCTGCTGGAACTGGAAACGCCGCTCCGTTTATTAATAATAAGGCCAAGGGCATTTTATCTTTCTTAGATGGAATGAGAAACAAACTAAATAACTCAAGCTATAATTTTCTGTTTAGCCCAGGTGACTATACACCTGATGAAACGGGTAAAACAGTACTAGATTTAGATTCTCTCTTTAAGCTCTGGTTAGCAAACGAACAGTCGATTACAATTTTAGATTTGTCAGGTGTTCCTAGTGATATCATGACCTCAATATCTGGTACTCTTCTTAAAATAATCTATGATGGATTGTTCTGGGGAATTAATACCGCGGTTGGTGGTAAGAGTCAGCCATTGTTATTGGTACTGGAGGAGGCACATAATTATTTAAAAGCGGGAGAAAGTTCAATTTCTTCGAGAGCTGTACAGACGATCGCTAAAGAGGGACGGAAATACGGAGTAGGTCTGTTATTATCTACTCAAAGACCTTCTGAAATCGATGAAACCGTGCTAAGTCAGTGCGGAACTTTGATCGCATTGAGGATGAATAATTCGAAAGATAGAGGCCATATTCGCTCTGCGATACAGGATGAGCTGCAATCAATGATTGATATTTTGCCAAGTCTGAGAACTGGGGAGGCTTTGATATCTGGTGAGGCAGTGAAAATTCCTTCAAGAGTTAAGTTTTATAAGGCAAACAATACTATTAAAGGCTCTGATCCTAAAGCATCATTGCTTTGGAATAAGGAGATAAATAATGCTGATGAAGAATATAAGCGACTAATAAAATCATGGAGAAACCAAAATTATAAAATATGAGTATACCAGAACTAGTACCAGTGAGCTCATCTAACATTGAAAGTGTTGGATACGATGCCGAAAACGAATGTGTTTACGTTAAATACATCAATCAGTCGATTTATGTATATAAAGGCGTTTCCCAGACGGAATATGATAATTTATTGTATGCACCTTCTGTGGGATCTTATATGCATAGAAATTTTAAGAATGTCTATCCTTATGAGAGGGTATCTTAAGTTATAAATTTATAAGTGCCAGTGACGACTTGATTGGTTCTGAAAATTGTGGAAGTTTTTCATCTATTGTAAAAGTTAGAGGCATAACTTATAGTATCACACATAACTGCTTTGGACATTTAAGAATTTATTTTTAAAAAATTAATATGAACTATTTGGACAATATCCCTAAAGTCTTATACAAATACCGGGTTTGGAATAATACTCTCCATCAGCGCTTACTTACCGAGAATGAAATTTTTCTCGCTTCACCTGCAAATCTAAACGATCCTTTCGATGCTTCGTTACCTTTTCAATATGATCCTTCTTTAATGACCAAAGAGAATATTACAAGAAAGCTTCTTGAACAGGGAAGACTCATTTGGCCAGATATTTCAGATGAAGAACTACATGATCGCGCTTTCAAAGAACAAAGTTCAGGCAAATTCGAGGATGGTTCTTATTGGAAGGATCAACATGAAAAAACTAAAGCGGATTTGCACAAAACCATCGGCTTACTCTCTTTGACTACTCATCCAGATAACTTGCTTATGTGGGCTCATTATGCTAATTGTCATAGCGGTTTCTGTGTGGGTTTGGATAGCAACATCTTATTTGAAGTTATAGGAGGAACAATTGGTCCAGTTACTTATGTGGAAGACTTTCCTCTAATGTCCCTCTTTCCCGAGGATGGAGAAAGTGTGAAGCATATGGTGAAAATGCTCAATAGTAAATCTCCCCATTGGACTTATGAAAATGAATATAGATTGACAAAATCTGAATCTGCTAATAAAGCATATGAATTACCATCGGAGGCAATAAAGGAAGTTGTTTTGGGATGCAAGATGCGCCAGGATGATATGACAGCAATTATAGAAGTTATGGATTCAAAATTCCCAAATGCAAGAATTTTTGAGGCTAAGACTAGTTTGGAAAGCTTTACCTTAAATTTACATGAGGCAGTATCCATAAAATAATATTATCTACCCTCGGTATTACCAATATACATTCTGATGTAGATACTAATTCTATTTGAAAACCAAAAATTATGGATAATTCAGAGAAGTTATTGATGGGAATTGAGCAAAAGTCAATCCCACGCTTTTTAAATAAATACAGGGTTGACGATGATAATACTAGAAAAATCATAACTGAAAATGAGCTTTGGTTTTCCGATCCTTTAGTATTTAACGATCCTTATGATTGTAACACACCAATTCATAAAAAGACTTCTTTAGAGAATATAAAAAAGTGGCTTAGGTCAATTTCACTGCCTGAACCTTCTATTGAACTTGCGGCGAAAGAATTGAAGAATAATCCTGACTTGATGAAAGAGAAAACCATGAATGTTATCTCAAGGGTTGGAATCTGTTGTTTTTCTACGTTAGAGGATAGCATTTTACAATGGTCTCATTACTCTAATTATCATCATGGAGTATGTTTTAAATTTGATTTAACCATGGATCCATCTTTTTTCCTGACTCCATTAGTTGTCTCTTATAAGAATGTCATGCAGCATTACAATCATTTTACTGTAAGGGACAGGATTTTTGAGTACCTTATTCAAACTAAGTTTTCTGCCTGGTCTTACGAAAGCGAGGTTAGGATAATAAAGCAGCATAGTGATATTGATGGAAACAACAAGAGCAGGGCATTCAAGTTCGAGAGTAGGGCATTAATAGAAATTATTTTTGGTGTTAAAACCCCTAAAAATATTATTCGAGAATACAAAAAACTCTGTAAGGGAAATGGAAAATCACATGTTAAATTCTCTCAAATGAGGTTAGGAGATGGTGTTCATTATGAGCTAAAAAAGAGGCTAATTAGATAATCTTCCTAAAAAGGAATTTATCTTTTCTTTCAACAAAGAGAACTAATATAGTGTGATATCCTCTAGTTGGATATCTTAAAAAAAATATAGAAATCTAATATAAAATATGAAAGCGTTAATTATTGTCGATGTTCAAAATGATTTTTTACCAGGCGGTGCTTTGGCAGTTGAGGATGGTAATGAAATTATTTCTATTATCAACGACTTACAGACAGAGTATGATTTAGTAGTTGCCACACAAGATTGGCATCCTGTAGATCATAAAAGTTTTATTACGGCTCATCCTAACAACAAATTATTTGATATGATCAAGTTAAATGGTGTAGATCAAAAAATTTGGCCGGTACACTGCGTTCAAGGAACATTTGGTGCAGAATTAGCCGCAGATCTTTCGACAATTGCTGTGGAGGCTATTTTTAGAAAAGGCATGAATAAAGAGGTAGACAGCTATAGTGGTTTTTATGAAAACGATAAAATTAGATCTACAGGCTTGTTTGGTTATCTGAGAGAAAGAGGTGTTGACGAGGTCGAGGTGTGTGGATTGGCTTTAGATTTCTGCGTGTATTACACAGCTAACGATGCCTTAAATTTTGGTTTAAAGTCAGGCATTATAGAGCGGGCTTCGAAGCCGATAAGTGTTAAAGGATTTGAATTAATAAAAGAAGACTTTCTGTCTCAAGGAGGTCGGATAATTTAGTCTGAAGTTTAGTCTAATATGTTGTACTTGATGTTGGGATATTTTTCCAACATCAAGTACTTCCAGTTCATTTGGTATATAGTTATGCATTTACTTGATGATAATAAGTCACAGGTTTTACAGTATTTCGCACAGTTTAAGGTTATACATACCAGCAGTACCTTTTAAACTAGCGAATTTTAAGGTGCCGCCTCCTTTTGTTGTACGCGTAATCCTGATCTTGGATCGGGGAATGATAATTTTTGGTACTTATGAACCCCAACTGATTTCGTGAAATAATGACTTTTATTCCAGTGTCAACCATAGCTCCTTTCACATTTGCCTTTTAGGGATATATATGTAAATAATGCCTACTGTGGATAAACTAGAGTAGATCGACCTTTGTCACCGGAAATAAATTTGCTGTAAAGTTTACTTGCTGGCATGTGAGTAAATTGGCGATGAAGAGGTCAAACATTTTGGGCTGTCCAATAAGTTAACCTACATGGATTTTGTTTAGGTAGTTGCAGAGCGAGATTTAAAAACGATCCTAAGGATTGCACTTATGTACAAGTAATTTTCAGGCTTCCAAAAAAACAACTGGGATGCCAATATTAGCTTCCCGATTGTTTTAATTGCTGATCCTGTTAATAGATTAATGAAAATAGGGCACGGTTGATCATTAAACTGCCAGGCTATATTTGTTGTAGAGTGAGACCACATTAAAATTTCTCCTCTCAACTGCAGCGATAGCCAGTGAATTCGCCAGCTCAATTTTCTGGTCTAGGTATAGTGACTCGATAATCTGTATCAGTTTACTTTCCCACTCTGGCGCAAGCGTCCCGCTTGTGACTAAAGATATAATCCTTAAATCAAAAAACTTATTACGAATTGGAAGATCTTTGGATAACTTTCAAATTGTAAACTGAAAGTAAGTGTCTTTTATAATATGCCAGCCTTTTGTCTAAAAATTCACAAGGGAGACGTTTGTGCTAGATGCGTCTCGTTAAGGCCACACCCAAAATACCTTACAACGAAAAAAGCCTTGATTTCTCAAGGCTTTTGATGTAGCGGGGAGCAGGATCGAACTGCCGACCTCAGGGTTATGAATCCTGCGCTCTAACCATCTGAGCTACCCCGCCGGGTTTATATTTACTAAATAACGTAAATACAGATGTGGTTATTTTTAAGAGCTGCAAATATAGATAAATATACATTCTAATAAAAATAAATGTGAAAAAACATTTAAAGCCCTATAGCACAGTAAAATTAAATGAATTGGATGGGTTTTAGTTTGGCTCTACCTGCCTGATTTGGGCTTGTTTTTGTTTGTATGGATATGTGAAACCTTATTATGCTGATGGATTACAAGTACGATGGGCTTAATATTACTAAGAAAGGTAATTCAGTTGGCGAATGTGTATGGCCCTTCGACTCTGATACCATTGACAGTCCCAATAGAAGAATCATCATCTCGACTGAAGCGCAGCAAAATGGAGAGATCTTAAATAGATTTAGCTTCGCTGAGCACTGCGTGGTTGTCGCTACGTTGCACTCCGCTCGAAATGACGACTCCGAGGGGGCTGCACTAATATTGATTTTATGAAATAAATTAATCGTTAGGGTGACAGCCGATTTGGAGTTAGGAGGCAGTTAACCGATTTAAACAATTAACCCAATAACCAACTATTAAATCTGTTAAATTGGGTAAATAATCAAAAAAATGATAAGAGTTGCAGATATAGAATAAAATACCTTTCTTTAGAAAAATAACATTTAAAATAATCCGGAAATTATTCTGGTAGTGTACTAATATGGCAGAAAAGAAAAAATTTACACTAGAGTACGAAGTTAGATCGTCACCAAGAATATTATACAGCTTTATAAGCGAGCCCAACGGTTTGTCGCAATGGTTTGCCGATGATGTGGTTTTCCGCGATCAGGTATATACGTTTACCTGGGATGATGAGCAGCTGAAAGCGAAAATGGTTTCGGTTAAGGAAAATAAACTGGTAAAGTTTAAATGGCTGGATGATGAGCCTCAATGTTATTTTGAGATGGAAATTGTACAGGATGAACTAACCAACGATGTAGCCCTCTCGATTACCGATTTTACTACTGATGAACTTCTGGCCGAGAAGAAATTAATCTGGGATAACCAGATCGATTACCTGATTAGTGTTTTGGGTGCATAATATTATCTGCGCATTGTTTACCTTTGTAGGGTGAAAAAACTACATCTTCTATTAATAAAAGCATTCGTAAGACCATTCATTGCAACATTTTTTGTAATGATGTTCATCTTGCTAATGTTTTTTCTGTTTAAATGGATTGATGATCTCATTGGCAAAGGCTTCGAATGGTACACCATTCTGGAGCTGATGTATTATGCCTCGGCAGCCAACGTTTCGATGGCATTGCCACTATCTGTGCTGCTTTCTTCTATCATGACTTTCGGTTCGCTGGGCGAAAATTACGAGCTGGTGGCCATTAAATCAGCTGGTATTTCTTTGCAGAAAGCCATGCGACCTCTTTTTGTGGTGATTTTAATCCTTACTGTATCGTCGTTTTTCTTTGCCAACTACATGTTGCCCAAAGCCAATCTGAAGTTTGGTTCGCTGCTGTACGATATCCGCAATAAGAAACTTTCCTTCCTGATTAAGCCGGGCGTGTTTAACAATGCCATACCGGGTTATGCCATCCGTGTCGATTCGAAAGAAGAAGACGGTACCCTGCACAACATTATGATTTACGATCATAAAGAAAACAACGGTATTCCCAAGGTAATTCTGGCCAAAGAAGGCAAGATGGAAAAAACTGCCGATGGTAAGTTTCTAGTGCTGAGCCTTAAAAACGGCGTACAGTACGAAGAGCAGGCGAGCAGCAGCGGGATGTACAACCCGAGGCAGGTTTTCTCGCGCAGGAGGTTTAAAGAAACTGCGCCACGTTTTGATATGTCGTCGTTTGATGGCAATAAAACCGACCCTAACGCATTTGGCAACAGTACCCCGATGTTAAATCTGAAAGGGATTGTGCGCAAACGCGATTCGCTTACCAAGCAGCTCGATACCATACACATGCGTACCATCGAGAATTTAACCAGTAATTTTAAGCAGTTTAATGTAACTAAAGGTTACACCAAAATAAAGGCTGCACCCGCTAAAATAGATGATGTGGTGCTGAAGAGTATTCCCAACGGATCGCGCAAGCAGGCCCTTGATAATGCCACGAATGTGGTAGCCAATATTATGCAGCACGTACCCAACTGGGCACCACGCCAAACCGATTTAACCGGCGAAATTATTTTCACCACGGTAGAGTACCAGCGTAAATTTACCCTGGCAGCATCTTGTATACTGCTGTTCTTTATCGGGGCACCGCTGGGAGCCATTATCAGAAAAGGAGGGATGGGATTACCGGTTGTGGTAGCCATTTCGTTCTTCCTGGTGTACCACATTATTACCACTGTTGCAGAGAAATCGGCAAGGGAGGGTAACCTGAACCCGATAGTGGGGATGTGGATGGCCATGATTGTGCTGTCGCCCCTGGCTGCTTTTTTAACCTACAAGGCCACGGTTGATTCTGCACTTTTTGATGTGAATTATTACAAGCAGATGCTGCTTAAAGTGTTTAAAAAGAAGGAAAAGTAACCTCATTTCCTTTACTTACAAATGATATTTTAATCCAAAAATTGCTTAATAAGGTTGTACATTTGTACAAGTTAACGCTGCCGCATAAAAACTTGTTTAGAGATAATTAGCCGCGTTTTCCTCCATAATGCTATATAAAATGCAAACGAAATTAAACACAATAGAAGAAGCTGTCGCAGATATAAAAGCTGGTAAAGTGATTATTGTTGTCGACGATGAGAATAGAGAGAATGAAGGTGATTTCTTAACGGCTGCCGAAAATGCAACACCAGAGGTAATCAATTTTATGGCTACTTATGGTCGTGGTTTAATCTGCGCACCATTAACTGAAGAGCGTTGTAAAGAGCTTAACCTCGATTTAATGGTTGGTAAAAATACAGCTGCTTACGAAACCAATTTTACGGTTTCGGTAGATTTGGTTGGGCATGGTTGTACCACAGGTATTTCGGCCAGCGACCGTTCTAAAACCATGTTGGCATTGGTTGATCCTAAAACCGATCCGGCAGAATTGGGCAGGCCAGGACATATTTTTCCTTTAATTGCCAAAGATGGTGGCGTAATTCGCAGGGCAGGTCATACCGAAGCTGCAGTAGATTTAGCCCGTTTGGCTGGTATGAAACCTGCTGGTTTATTGGTCGAAATTTTAAAAGAAGATGGCGAAATGGCGCGTCTTCCCGATTTATTTAAAATTGCCGAGCAGCACCAGTTAAAAATTATATCAATTGAAGATCTGATTGCCTACCGTTTAAATTTAGATAGCCTGATTAAACAGGAAGTGAGCATTGCTCTGCCTACTGCCTGGGGCGATTTTAAAATGACGGCTTATACGCAACTGGATAATAATGCTACTCACTTAGCCATTTCAAAAGGCGAGTGGACTGCCGATGAACCTATTTTAGCACGTGTACACAGCTCTTGCGTTACCGGTGATATTTTCGGCTCGTGCCGTTGCGATTGCGGTCCGCAGTTGCATAAAGCTTTAGAGATGATCGAAAAAGAAGGTAAAGGTATTGTAGTTTACATGAACCAGGAGGGTAGAGGTATTGGACTTATTAATAAACTGCGTTCTTATAACTTACAGGATGCTGGTTTTGACACTGTTGAAGCCAACATTAAACTTGGTTTTAAAGGTGATGAACGCGATTACGGTGTAGGTGCACAGATATTAAGATCGGAAGGTGTAACCAAAATGCGCCTGATGAGTAACAACCCAACTAAAAGGGCTGGTTTAATTGGCTATGGTTTGGAAGTGGTAGAAAACATTCCAATCGAAATTGCTAGTAACGTACACAATGAGCGTTATCTAACCACCAAAAGAGATAAAATGGGCCATTCTATCATGAAAGGATAGTCTGGTTGGCTTTGGCTGCTCTCAGTTTTAATTATTAGAATTGATTGTGGTTAAATGAAAATCATGGAAAAGGCTGGCATATATTGCCGGCCTTTTTTGGGGATATGCTCAGTGTGTGATTAGCTTAGCGTTTTTAACGCTTTCTTAATACGATACAGTCGTAGTGCTATTGCTGCACGCGTTAGAAACGCGCGCAAGCGGATCTGAACTAAGAGATGCTTCACTGCGTTCAGCATGACAATTTTGTTTTAGTATGAGATGGGGCTATAGCTTTTTTGCCCTGTTTTATTTTGCCCGACTATTAAACCATCAACTAATGGGCCATCAACTAAAAACCTACCTCCGCTGGTTTCCCTTGGTTTGATTAATAATCACATCTTTATTGAGCGATTTATTGGTTTTAACAGGCGCTTCGCTTTGTTTTCTTTTTAAATTGCGGCGATAAGAACCCGAAATTTTCTGGATAAACTCTTTAAACGTATCAAACTGCTGGGTGTATACCAAACCAAACGAAGTTACGTTCGCCGTTGGACTAATACCGCTGTTTAAGAAAATACTTTGTTGTGTAGGTGGTTTATTAGCCGCTTTGATGGTTAAGCTTCCATCTTTTTTAATCAGGAATACCGCTTCAACTTCCCTACCAACGTTGTCTTTACCAAAATCGATGATGGTAAAATCGTTTACGCTGTTACGGTCCACAATACCCGCATTAATAATCAGGCGGTCGTTAAAGAATTTAAATGATGCATTGGCCTCACTTAATGAGCGTACGTTAAGATCGACAAAGTTTAAGTTTAAAGAAGAAAGTACATTGTTAAACTGGTTAAATACCAGTTCGGTTGCTGTGCTTGTTGCGGTTGAACTTAACTGGTTTCCGATTGACTGGCCACCGTTTCCAGGGGCAAAACTTCTTCTGATAATTAAACTGAAGGCCTGTAAATTCAGGTTGTTCTGGTCGCTGAAATAGGTTTGCAACTCTTCTTTAATTGAAGGCTGTGCCGGGAAATTGATATCGAGTTTAATTTCCGGTTTTAATAGAAGACCTGTTAAACCCATTTCTACCTCCGTATTTACCCTTTGGTTGGCATTGCTGCTCGCATCGCGGTTAGCTGCTTTATACAAATCGTTTAAACTTGCCCTAAGTGCATAAACGGCTTTCAGGTTAATTTGTGCTGCAGTAGGGTTACCTGTCCAGCGGATGGTACCGCCCTGTCTGATTTCAAATTTCTTGTTAATCACTTCCTGTGCCGTAAAATCGAAACTTCCGGTTTCAATAATATAATCGCCCGACATTTCGAAATCGCCAAAACTGTTGATGTTCAGGTTCAGTTCTGCATTACCCTTACCACTTAAATTACCCAGTGTGGTAAAAATGTTGGCTGTGGTATTTGGGTCGATAGTTAATTTAAAGGTTAGTGTTAAACCATCGAAATTGGTTGTTTTCTTAACTGCTACTGTAGAATCGCGGCTTACAAAATTAATGAAATCCTTATCCGATATCGTTTCAGAGCTGTTTAGCGGCAAATTGAAAACCGTTCCTTTCTCTGTTTTTGCCTTAATATCGATTTTCATTTTATTGGTAGGCCCGGTAAATGTAAATACACCGGTGCCGTAAGCTCGGCCATAATAAATCGAGTTATCTTTTGCTGTAGTATTTAAGGCCATTAAGCTGTTGGCGGTTACCTTAACATCTAAGGTAGGGTAGTTAATGTTGTTCAGGTCCACTGTGCCTTTTGCGATGGCTTCATGCCCTTCTAAATCGGCCAGTTTAAATTCTTCTCCCAAATCAATAACACTATTGCTTACCTGAACTTCATCGGTAATTACATAAGTGGTTTTGAGGTAATTTACCATTAACTGCCCTTTATCTAAGGCCACTGTACCGTTGATTTGTGGTTTGTCGAATTTACCCTTAACTGTTAAATCGGCAGAAATATTTCCCCTTAAATTAGATACCAGTTGTTTTACAAAAGGTTCTAAAATAGTGAGTTTGCTTTCGTCCATTTTTACCGCCAGATCAATTTCTTTCTCTTTCAGGTCGAGGTTTCCGGTTAGCTTAAATGTTTCCGAGTTTTCGGCCACGATACGGGTAAACACATCGATTTTATTGGTGGCGTTATTGTATGATGAGGTATCGGTAAGGGTACCTATATAAATATCGTTAAAGTTCAGCGAATCTATTTTCAGGTCGTCGGTTACACGCGGAGCTTTAAGTATGCCGTACAAATTGGTTTTTCCGTTAGCATTGCCGCCCAGTTTAATGCCCGCACCTTTGGTAAAAGGGTTAAGGGTTTTGAGGTTGAAATCTTTAAAGCCTACGGTAATGAGGTCTTTCGGGTCTTCCGAAATCAATCCGTCAATGGTTAATTGTTGCGCTCCGTTAGTGAGATCGAAATTGGTGATCTCCGTTTTGCCATTATTGAGCACAATACGCACCTTCTCTTGTATGCGCCATTCTTCGTTATTTATTTTTAGAATAGAAGGCAGCACACTCAAACGGGCGGTTGTATCCTGGTTTTTGGTAAACTCTACCAAGCCGTTTAAATCGAGCTGGTTGTCTTCGTCGGCGTTCGACATTTTAACGTTGAAGGCCAGACTATCATTACGCAGGATATTGGAAACGTTTACATCTTTAATGTATAAACTGTCGTTAAGCTGCACGCGATCGGAAGTAACAATCAGTTGAAGCTGCTGAGGGGTAGTGTTTTCATCGATAATGATATTGTTTACCACAACACCATTATATTTCAGTTTTTTAACAAAACCGTTCAGTACCGCTGTGTTGTTTCGCGAGTCGAAATCGCCGTTAAAGGTAGCTCCTTCCTCCAGTTCGAGGCCAGGGATGAAAATCTGCGCAATAGGCTCGAACTTTTTAATGAGCAGTTTAAACTTGAAGATTTGGTTCTTGTATTTAAAAATGTCGGCCTTTAATGATGGAATATAAGTTTTGGCAATGGCCTTGTAATATGATACAATTGAGTTTAGATCATATTCACCCTGAATGCCCGCGTCCAGAATGTCGGAACGGATATCGAGCACGCGGTTGGCACCGGTTCCGTTGGCGGTTAACTGTACCGAATCGACACTGTAGACACCTTTAGGGTTTTGCAACCTAACTTCTTCAATTAATAATTTACCCGAAATGTTATTCAGGTTGGTGCCCGAGAAATTGGTTTTAAATTTCGCATCTACCATCAGCGAATCTTTCAGCAGCTTTAGGGCTTTTAAACGCGCCTTCGAAATGGTAGCGTTGAAGTTAAATACAGGTAATTTAGGATTAAGGTTTACACCACCATCAAAAACCAGTTTTACGTTCCTGTCATTTATACTCAGTTTACCGTCGAAATATTTTTTATCAAAAGTACCGTCGATTTTTACATTGTGGTAGCGGTAATTATTAAAGTCGATATAATCTACATCACCGTTTATTTTTTCAGTCAGATTTTTGAGTTCTGTACCACGGCCTTTTACGTATAACGAAGAGCTGATACGCCCCAGGCTTTTCTCATCAACCAGGTTGCCCAGGTTAAAATCGTAACTCTTAACGTTTCCGGTGTAGGTTGGAACATCATTTTTATCGATCTTCATGTTTACATCCGAAACCAGGCGACCGAGCTTGGTCTTAAACTCGCCGTAGGCAATAAAATCGTTCTGAAAACCAGTGAAACTCCCGTTAAAGTTGATATTGCCAAACTTATTTACTACGGTTGGTACAATTTGCTTCTTGCTGTTGGTAATACCCGCCAGTACTTCATCCAGATCGGCCTTGTTGGTGCCTGCCATTTCGATGTTCAGGTCCATAAAGGTTTCTTTCCACTTTGGTAGTCCCTTTAGTATAAAATCGCCTTTAATGTAAGTGGCTTTTCCTGTCTTTATCGAAAGTTTTCTGGCGCGGAGGTTGTTTACCAATCCTGTAATTTGTCCGTCAACATCCAGATCGAGTTTCATTGTACTCAGCTCTGGTGCAAAAAAAGCAACGTCTCTTGAGGTAATGTGGCTATCTTTAAAAATAGCCTTCATGCGTACATTATCTACGTAGTGGTTAAAATCCCTGTAGGTTTTAAACCGCATCTGGTAGTAATTGGTTAAGCGGCTTTGATTGGTTTCGAGCAAAAGGTTTTTTAGCTCAATTGCATTACTATCAATTGTGGTTTGGGCAGTCAGGTTTTTAAGGTAAAAGCCGCTTCTTTCTTTCAGCGTTAAATTTTTGATATTCGTTTTAACCAAATGGTTTTTGGTGTCGAGCCCTTCAAAAATACCACTAAGCTCTTTAACGTCTACGTTTTCGAAATTTACACTCTTGCCCAGGGTAGTATCTTTAGCTGCGAAATTTTTATATCTGAAGGCAAATTTGTTTAAAATGATGCGGCCCAGTTTAATATCGTAAGGCTTGCTTTTCTTTTTCTTTACAGTAGGTTTACCAGAATCGAAGTAGTTTATAATGAAATCGAGGTTAGAAGACTTATCTTTGAAATCCTTTAGGAAAAAGCGGCCATTGTTGATTTGGACTGTGCTGATATCGATAATCCGCTTGTCAATAGATAACTGGTTAATATCAACCATGAATTGAGGCGTGCTCAATAAAGTGTCTTTTTGAAGGTCAAGTACCAACAAATCTTCTAAAACGATAGATTTAAAAGGCTTGATGTAAAGACTCTTGATTGATATGGTGGTTTTAAGCTCCTTTGACAGGTATGCGGCAGTTTTCTGCGCAAAATAAGTTTGAACGGGCTTAAATTGTAATGAAAAAATAAGAAGCGCAAGCAGCAAAATTATTGATGCAATTACCCAAAGGAGTATTTTAAATAGTTTTTTAATAATTTTGCAGCTTAAATATTAATAATTTGTCTGTTATACTTGCTATCGAGTCCTCTTGCGATGATACTTCAGTTGCTATTTGTAACAACGGCAAAATTACTGCCAATGTTATTGCAAACCAAACAATTCATCAAAATTATGGTGGTGTAATCCCTGAATTAGCTTCGAGGGTACATCAACAAAATATTGTGCCCGCTGTGCAGCAGGCTTTAATCAATGCCAATGTTACAAAACAGGACATTACTGCCGTAGCTTTTACCCGTGGTCCAGGCCTTTTGGGTTCGCTTTTGGTTGGTGTTTCCTTTGCAAAATCGTTCGCATTAGCCTTAAATATACCTTTAATTTCTGTCAATCACATGCATGCGCATATATTGGCGCATTTTATCGATGATCCTAAACCGAGTTTCCCTTTCTTGTGTTTAACCGTTTCGGGCGGGCATACACAGATCGTGCTGGTAAAGGATTATTTTGACATGGAAATTGTTGGCGAAACGCTGGATGATGCTGCCGGAGAAGCTTTCGATAAAACCGCTAAGCTGCTGGCCTTGCCATATCCTGGTGGACCGTTAATTGATAAACATGCTAAACTGGGTAATCCGCTGGCATTTAAATTTGCCGAGCCGCAAATACCGGAGTTGAATTTTAGCTTCAGTGGTTTTAAAACTTCTATCTTGTATTTTATCAGGAAACAGGAAAAGGAGAATCCTGATTTTATTGCCGAGCATTTGGATGATATCTGCGCGTCGGTACAGCACAGTATTGTACAGATTTTATTGAACAAGTTAAAGAAAGCGGCAAAACAGTACGGCATTAACGAAATTGCTATTGCAGGTGGTGTTTCGGCAAACTCGGGCTTGCGCAATGGTTTACAGGAAACGGCTGATGAGTTAGGCTGGAAAGTTTATGTGCCGGCATTTCAGTATTGTACCGATAATGCTGGTATGATTGCCATTGCAGGTTACCATAAGTTTTTGGCAAATGATTTTGTAGGACAAGAAGTATCGCCAATGGCGAGGATGGAATTTTAGAGGGGCATTGTTGGTTAACTGGTTAATTGTTTAAATCGGTTAACTGATTCGTAACTGCAAAGTGCCAATTGCAAATTGTTTATTGTTAACTGCAAACTGCCAATTGACTTTGTATCTTTGTGGTTAAATAAGAATAGCATAAATAAGAAGGGTAATTTAAATTACCAATTAAATATTCCGACTTCAGACCTCTGACTTCGGACTAATAAAACTATATGAGTGGAGCGTCGTTAATATTTTGGATTGTTTGTGCGGTACCGTTAATTGGTCTTTTATACTGGTTAATCAGGAAGGATAAAAATAAACTTAAAGGCAGCTGGGGGGTAATTATACTTGGTGCTTTGGTTATTGCTGCATTACTGGTTATTGTTTATGTAACCAAAGATTTCAATGCTATTTTTAGTCAAAACTAAGCAAGGCGTTGCTAAACCCTAATCCTTAAAAAAAAAAATGGCCTCCCGAACATGATTTGGGAGGCCATTTTTATGTTTTATTGAAGTGCCGGATGGCTTATTCTTCTACGAGTTTATCGCCGGTTACTTCGGCTTTAATTTTAGTTTCTAATTCTTCGGCTAACTCAGGGTTATCGCTCAACAACTGTTTTACTGCATCCCTGCCTTGTCCTAATTTGGTATCGCCGTACGAGAACCATGAACCTGCTTTTTTGATGATGCCAAAGTCTACACCCAAATCGATGATCTCACCGTTTTTAGAGATACCTTCGCCAAACATTACATCGAATTCTGCAATACGGAAAGGAGGCGCTACTTTATTTTTAACAATTTTAACTTTAACGCGGTTACCAGAAACTTCGTCAGAATCTTTAATCTGTGAGATACGACGGATATCTAAACGTACTGATGCGTAGAATTTCAAAGCGTTACCACCGGTAGTAGTTTCAGGGTTACCGAACATTACACCGATTTTATCACGTAACTGGTTGATGAAAATACAGCAACATCCTGTTTTGGCAATTGTTCCGGTTAATTTACGCAAAGCCTGACTCATTAAACGGGCATGTAAACCCATTTTACTGTCGCCCATTTCGCCTTCAATCTCGCTTTTGGGAACCAATGCAGCTACAGAGTCAATTACAATTACATCAATAGCGCCCGAACGGATCAGGTTATCAGCAATTTCAAGTGCCTGCTCACCATTATCTGGTTGAGAGATTAAAAGGTTATCGGTATCTACACCTAATTTTTTTGCATAGAACTGATCGAAAGCATGCTCTGCATCGATAAATGCAGCAATACCACCTTTTTTCTGTGCTTCGGCAATAATGTGGGTTGCTAAAGTGGTTTTACCAGAAGATTCCGGGCCATAAATTTCAATTACGCGACCTTTTGGAATACCGCCAATACCTAAAGCGATATCTAAACTGATTGATCCCGTTGAAATAAATTCTATGGCTTCAACGGCAGTATCGCCAAGTTTCATGATGGTGCCTTTACCATACGATTTTTCGAGCTTGTCTAAAGTAAGCTGAAGGGCTTTTAATTTATCTGGATTTGCGTTGCTCATTTCTTTTTTCATTACGGCGTAAATATAATCGATTATCGGCTAATATACTTGAATGTTGATATTTAAAATACTAATATATTTAGCTAAGGTAAATGTTTTTTGGCTAATGTCAATAGTAAATTGAAAATAATTTTTAAGCTTTTAGTTTGTCTCTTTCATTTTGGGCGGTTAGTCGTTCAAAATACCTACACATGTAGGTGATTTCACAAACATCACATTTAGGGCTCCTGGCTACACAAACATAGCGTCCGTGCAGGATTAGCCAGTGATGGGCAATGTGGATATCGTGCTCAGGGAGGTTTTTAACGAGGTCTTTTTCTACCGCAAGCGGGGTTTTACCGTTGGTTAAGCCTAAACGGTTAGCCACCCGAAAAACATGTGTGTCTACTGCCATAGCCGGTGCATTATAAATCACCGATGCAATTACATTAGCGGTTTTGCGGCCAACGCCAGGCATTTTCTGCAAGTCATCAACGCCCGAAGGTACTACATCGTTAAAATCATTCAGCAACATGTTGGCCATGCCCACCAGGTGTTTGGCTTTGTTGTTCGGGTAACTGATGCTTCTGATGTAATCGAAAACAATATCAGGTGTAGCTTCTGCCAGTGCTTTGGCATTGGGAAAACGTTGAAACAGAGCAGGGGTAACCATATTTACCCGCTTATCGGTACATTGTGCAGAGAGGATCACAGCAACTAAAAGCTGGTACGGATTGTTGTAATGCAATTCGGTTTCGGCATCTGGCTGCTTGGCCGAAAAATGTTCTACAAAAAGTTTATAACGTTCTTTTTTAAGCATTGGCAAATATAAGAGATAAACTTGTTCGATAGTTCATCGGTAACTGCAAACTGTATGAGGTTAACCGGTTAATTGTTTAAATCGGTTAACTGACTCCTAAACCCCCAACTGGCCAACTACCCCCGACTAATCTCCTGCAGTAATTTATCGCACTCGGCGAAGGCATTGTACAAATATTTGTTGCGGTGCTTTTCTCCCTGACCGCTAAATGAAACTGATTTCATAATCAACCCCTGCATCCATTTTTTCGTTTGAAGGCAATATGATTGATCTTCGGTGCGTAAATAATTAAAGGTGTTGAAACGGTTGTAGCATGCCATGTGGTCTTTGAAATCGACCAGGTAAGCAATGCTGCCCAGCACATCGCAGTTGTACCAGTTAAAGGTATGGTTCGGGTCGATCGTTTTTTTACTGCCGATAGCATACATATTCATATCGGTAAGGCAATATTTTACCTGTTCAACAATTTTAACTGCCAGTTCGCGATCGCTGAGGTGGCCGGCTTCAAAGGCATACCTGATCTGTTCTAAGGTGCCTGTTATAGTGTCTTTCGACCATATTTCGGTACTGGGTATTTCGAGATAAGTGCTATGCAAGGCTTTAGAAATTTCAATAATCTCGTCGGAAAGAAAGTTTGAACTGAATGGTACTTCTATGTTGTTGGCACTGTTTGCCCAGAAAAACAGTTTGAAACTGGTAAGCTCGGGGTATTTGAAAAAATGGAACACCGGGATATCGTCAGTGGTGATAGTAATGTGTTTTTGTTTACTGTTTTTAATGGTTTTGAGATTGTCGAGCAAATCTTTAAGGTAGTTAACCATGTTCAGGTCTTCGTTTACGTTCAGATAGCTAAAAGTAACCGATAAAGATTGTTTGGGACTATATATAAAAGGTACATTAAAGCAATCAGACAGTTTAATAATCTGCTGAAAGGTGAGGTTGCTGTCACCCCTTATTTTTTTGTAAGCCTCATTTGTACTGATGCCCAGTTCTTCGGCTATACTCAGCGCCAGATTCTGATAATCGGGCAAAGCCGCTTTAATGGCTTCGAAGAATAATTCCTGCTGATTCTCCATAAAGATTAATATTTTGGTTTAGTGCTCCTGTTTTTAATAATTAAATGGATTATTTCGTAGTGGTAATTTAATGATTATAATTTAATGATGGTAATGTGGATTACTGATTTTCCTTTAATGACATAATTTAATACGGCTGTAATCTTTAAGGTTAATTAGCGTTTACGTCGTGTTTTAGATTTGGTAAACATTTAAAGCTATATCAAATGAAAACAGTAATCTCAAATTTAAAATTCGCTTTATTGCTGGCCATTATGTTGTGGAGTAATCTGCTTATGGCGCAAGTAAGTGTTGATAATTTCTTTAGCCCCATTGGTTTTGGTTTAGAATTCGGTGCGGCTACACTCGAAAAGCCTTTAATATCTGGCTTTGTCAGCTATAATAAGCCAGAATCATATCTCAAATTTAAAATATCTTCTGTGTTGCAGGAAACGTATGAAGTGAATGTGAAGGGGGAAGAGACAACTGTTCCTGGTTTTTCTGAGGTTGCACTGATACTGGGTAAAAGGGTACAGATTAAGCCTAACCACCGTTTAGAGTTTGGTGGCGGAGTAGCCGTAATTGCTGATCTGAAAAAGTACGATCAATCGAATAGTGATAGTACCAGAGATAAGATTATTCAAAAAAATGCTGCGGGGCTTGTTGCTGAAGCGAGGTATATCTTTCGTTTTGTGGATGGCGTAGGCATTGCTCTATCGCTGAATGGTAATGCCAACAGGCAAAAAACTTTTGCTACTGCAGGGGTAGGTTTGGTATTTGGTTCGAGGTTATTTTAACAATATGCGAAAATCTATTTTAACATTGCTGCTTTTGGCGGTTACCACTTTGGTTTTCGCCCAACAAGATACCCTGCATCAAAAACATAAATTTTATTATGGTTTGGGTATTGGTTTTGGACCAGGAAGCGAAAGCGGTACATATGTGGATGTGTATTTATATCTGCAGCGTAAAGCCAATTATCTGGCGCTTAAGTCATCCGTAATGTCAGAATTTCAGATATACAGCTATGAGCCTGCACCAAGTGTTTCAGATTTGACCTTGATTTTAGGTAAAAGCTATACTCTTAATCGTTACGGTAACGTGCAATTGGGAGCTGGTCCTGCTTATACTGAGCGCATCTATCGTGGAGCCTTTTTGTACAATACCTGCAACTCTTTCTTTTGTTTGTTCGGTCGCGATGTATATGAAATTGTGAAACAACGTACCGTTGGCTTATCAGCAGAAGCCAGGTTTAATTTTATGGTCAGCAGCAGGTGGGCGCTCACTTTAGGCCTTAGTGCAAACGTTAATCAGGCCAAAAGCTTTTGTGGTGCCTGTATTGGACTTCGGTATGGGAGGCTTCGTGATCGTGTTGCAAAAAACTAATGCATCACTACAAATTGCTCTTCAGTTTCTTCTTCTTCGGCTGAAGTAGCTTTGGCTACCGGTTTACTGCTATTCCTTTTAATTAACCAGAAAGCGAAGAACGCGCCTACCAGGGCCATAGCAGCGCCAACATAAGCTGGAGAAGTATAATCGAAACCATATACCAGCGGAAGGCCACCAAAGAAAGCACCCAGGGCATTGCCAATGTTAAAGCTTGCCTGACTTGCGGATGCAGCCAGCATTTCGGAACCTTTGGCACTTTGGATCATGAGCATCTGAATGGGAGCAGCCAGAGAAAAGGATACTGCGCCGGTTACAAAAGTCATAATTAAAGCCAATGGCTGACTAGCAGAAACAAAATGCACAATGGTTAAGGTAACTACCATGGTGATTAATAATGCTGCAGATGCTTTTGCCGGCGAAAATTTATCGGCCAGCTTTCCGCCAATGTAATTTCCGAACATCATGCCTAAACCGGCAAGCATTAATATATAGGTTACAGCATTGGCCGAGAAATGGGCAACTTCTGTCATTAATGGCGCTATGTAGCTATACCAGGTAAATAAACCACCTGTTCCGATCGAAATCATGAAAATGATGATCCAGGCATCTCTTTTTTTGAAGAAACTCAATTCTGCTTTTAAATCGCGGTTTTTTGTAGCTTCTAAAGCAGGTAACCAAAGTTTTAAGCTCAATAAAGTAACCAGGCCAACAAATACTACTACGGCAAAAGATATGCGCCACGAGAAGTTATGCCCGATAAAAGTACCCAAAGGTACACCAACGATATTGGCAATGGTTAAGCCCATAAACATCAGCGAAACAGCTTGTGCAGCTTTTCCTTTTTCTGCAATTCTGCTGGCTACTACCGATCCCACGCCGAAAAATGCACCATGAGGTAATCCTGAAAGCAAGCGGGCTATAAATAAAGTATTATAAGTAGGAGCGAAAGCCGAAAATGCATTGAAAACCGTAAACATCACCATTAGTGCAATTAATATCTTTTTTGGTGGATATTTACCTGCAATCATGATCAGTAAAGGTGCGCCAATTACTACACCCAATGCGTAGGCAGAAATTAAATGACCAGCTTCGGGGATGCTCACCCGTAAATCGGTTGCAATATCGGGTAGCAAACCCATCATTACGAATTCTGTGATGCCGATGCCTAAACCGCCTAAAGTGAGTGGGACTAAGTTTTTATTCATTGCGCTTAGTGTTAAAATTACACTATGTAAAGGTAGCGCTTTTTATATTAAGGGATTGTAAAAATTAAGCCATTTGTAGGAGAGGTAAAAATGGAAGATGGATGAGGTAAGATGGGAGAAGTAGCATGGCAGATGGAAAAGGTAAGGGACTTGGAACTACCCGTCATCCATTCTACATCATCCATTATCCATAAAAAAAGGTTGCCCCACCCTGTGGAACAACCTTTTTAACTAGTGTAAATTTTATAACGACCTGCTGTAGGCTAAAATCTTGTTGATGGTTTCATCTTGGGGATTTTTAACCAGTATATCTAACTTACTTTTGATCTGATCATAAAATAAGTCGATTTCTGCGTCAGATTCCATATCCATTTTAGGCTGAAACATGTTCGGGGTTGGTAAATTTACATTGTTTTTTGATGTAGAGGTTTTTGTCATAAGCAAATTGCGATAAGTTTTATAAACTTAACGATAGTTCAGATGCTTTATTTCGACCCCTATAATATTTTATGTAACAATTACATTACCCTTTATAACTCACCTCCTTTGTTTTAAGCATTTTGCGCAGATTGCTCAATGCATAACGCATACGGCCAAGGGCAGTATTGATGCTCACATCGGTTAAATCGGCAATTTCCTTAAAACTTAAGTCGGCGTAATGACGCATTAAGAGTACTTCTTTCTGCTCGTCGGGCAATAAATGGATCATTGCCTTCAAATCTTTATGGGTTTGATCGCGGAGCATCCTGTCTTCTGCACTTTCGTCATAAAAGTGTAGCATATTGAATACATCCATTCCATCAGAGCTGGTGATGATGGGTGTTCTTTTTTCTTTCCTGAAATAATCGATAACCAGGTTATGCGCAATACGCATTACCCATGGTAAAAACTTACCTTCCTCGTTATATCTTCCCGATCGCAGGGTGTTAATCACTTTTATAAAAGCATCCTGAAAAATATCCTCCGCCAGATATTGGTCCTTAACCAATAAGTAGATAGAAGTATAAATTTTACTTTTATGCCTTTTTAAAAGTTCCTGCAATCCATTCTCGTTCCCGGCAATATATACCTTTACCAGGTCCTGATCATTATATGATTGTAAATTCATAGGTTTACCTACACTAAATCCCGTACTGTTTGCTAAAAATTAATTTGTAGATGTATAATTTCTATAGCTTCTCTCCTATGTTTTTTGAAATGTGTTAGTTTGGTTCTGAGGTTGTTAATGTTCAAAGAAAGTTATTTTTTTATCAAAAAGCAAAAAATAAAATGTTAAAAAATAAATTAACCATCTCAGTACCCTATTTTTGTATCTTCTTAAAACCCAAATTACTTTGTTGGGTTTATACCTTTATATCCTTTACAATACATGAGCAAAAAAGAGGCCGAAAAAGATCCGCATAGAAATATTATTATAAAAGGTGCCCGTGTGCACAATCTTAAAAACATCGATGTGGCCATTCCAAAAAATAAACTGGTGGTGGTAACAGGCATGTCGGGCTCGGGTAAATCTTCGCTCGCATTCGATACTTTGTATGCTGAAGGGCAACGCCGGTATGTAGAAAGTTTATCATCTTACGCGCGCCAGTTTATGGGCCGGATGAATAAGCCCGATGTAGATTATATTAAAGGTATAGCACCCGCCATTGCCATCGAACAGAAGGTAATTACTTCAAATCCGCGTTCAACGGTAGGCACCTCAACCGAGATTTACGACTACCTGAAACTGCTTTTTTCGCGGATCGGTAAAACCATTTCTCCGGTTTCGGGCAAGGAGGTAAAAAAAGATTCGGTAAGCACCGTGGTAGATTATGTAAATGCCATGCCCGAAGATACTACGGTAACCATTTTCTGCCCACTTTATCCGCATAATAACCGCACCATTAAAGAAGAGCTGGCTATTTTATTGCAAAAAGGTTTTTTAAGGGTACGTATCAACGATAAAATTGAAAAGATAGAGGGCATTTTAGATGATGCCGGTTTTAAGGATGTTGAACTAACTGACGATAAAACCGTTCAGATTCTGATTGACCGGATTGTAACCAACCAGGAAGAAGAAACTTTAAGCCGCCTGGCCGATTCGGCACAAACTGCCTTTTTTGAAGGTAAGGGCGATTGTTATGTAGAAGCCGAAGGCGAAACCAAACATTTTAGCGATCGCTTTGAACTTGATGGTATCCGTTTTGAAGAACCTACACCAAATTTTTTCTCTTTCAATAATCCTTACGGTGCCTGTAAACGCTGCGAAGGTTATGGAAATGTAATCGGGATTGATGAAGATCTGGTTATTCCGGATAAGAGCAAAAGTGTTTACGATAATGCCATTGCCCCATGGCGTGGCGAAAAAATGGGCGTTTGGCTACAAAATTTTGTTAAAGCCGCACCTAAATTCGATTTCCCGATACACCGGCCGTATAGCGCTTTAACCGAAAAGGAGCAGCAGGTATTGTGGACGGGTAATAAATATTTTGAAGGATTGGATGCTTTTTTCAAAGAACTGGAAGAGCAGACTTATAAAATACAGTACCGGGTAATGCTATCGCGCTACCGCGGAAAAACAACCTGCCCTGATTGTAAGGGTTCACGCCTGCGTAAAGATGCATCGTATGTTAAGATTGCAGAAAAATCGATTATCGATGTGGTTTTAATGCCGCTTTCGAAAGCTTTGGTTTTCTTTAACGAATTAAAATTAAGTGTAAACGATGCCAAAATAGCGAAACGTTTACTGGCCGAAATCGATAACCGTTTCCTGTATCTCAACAATGTTGGTTTGGGCTACCTCACCTTAAACCGTTTGTCGAATACCTTATCGGGCGGAGAATCGCAAAGGATAAACCTGGCAACTTCTTTGGGTAGTAGTTTGGTGGGGTCTATTTATGTGCTGGATGAACCGAGCATTGGTTTACACCCACGCGATACCAATAAATTAATTGAGGTTTTAATCTCGCTAAGAAATGTTGGCAATACTGTTTTAGTGGTAGAGCACGAAGAAGAGATGATGCGTGCAGCCGATCATATTATTGATATTGGTCCGGAGGCAGGTACACATGGAGGTAATCTGGTATTTAGCGGCGATTACGAAGCGATTTTAAAAGATAAAAACAGTTTAACAGGGCGCTATCTTGCAGGTTTGGAGAAAATCGCCATTCCTACACAGCGTCGCAAATGGAAAGACCATATCCTGATTAAGGGCGCAAGGGAAAACAACCTGAAAAATATCGACGTTAAATTCCCGTTGGGCATATTTACCGCTGTTAGCGGGGTTTCGGGCTCCGGAAAAACCAGTTTGGTTAAGAAGATTTTATATCCAGCGTTACAAAAAGCTATTGGAAATTATGCGGGTGAACAAACAGGCGCTTACGATGGTATTTTTGGTAATTACGATCTGGTAAGTGCTGTTGAATTGGTAGATCAAAACCCGATTGGCCGTTCGAGCCGTTCAAACCCGGTTACTTATGTGAAGGCCTGGGATGATATCCGTGCCTTGTTTTCGGGACTGGCTGCTGCAAAAGCCGCCGGACTTAAACCTGCCGCTTTCTCGTTTAACGTAGAAGGCGGCCGTTGCGATGTTTGTCAGGGAGAAGGTGAGGTCAAGATCGAAATGCAGTTTATGGCCGATATTTATCTGCCTTGCGAGGCTTGTAATGGCAAACGCTTTAAACAGCAGGTGTTAGATGTAACCTATAAAGAAAAGAATGTTTCGGAAATTTTAGATATGACCATTGATGAAGCGGTTGATTTCTTTAAAGACGAACAAAAGATCCTGAATAAGTTAAATCCATTGGTTGATGTTGGTTTGGGTTATGTACACCTTGGGCAATCGTCAAATACTTTATCGGGTGGTGAGGCACAGCGGATTAAGCTGGCTTCGTTCCTGATTAAGGGGAATAATGCCAATAAAACGGTGTTTATTTTTGATGAGCCTACCACTGGTTTGCATTTCCACGATATTAAAAAACTTTTAAAAGCATTAAATACACTCATTGAACAAGGCAATACCATTTTGGTTATCGAACACAATATGGATATGATTAAATGTGCCGATTGGGTGATCGATATTGGCCCTGAAGGAGGCGATGGCGGCGGAAATGTGGTATTTGAAGGGGTACCTGAAGATCTGATTAAAGTAGAAAATTCGTATACCGGAAAATATTTGGCTGCGCATTTAAATTTAAATCCATAATTTCGGCAATGCTTTTTCTAACGTTTTTCATAGGCATTATCCTTAACGCTATGGGGTACATCCCTCCTGGCAACATCAATCTCACTGTTGCACAGCTGGCCATCAACAAGGGCATGCGGCAGGTTTGGTATTTCATTTTGTCATTCTCTTGTGTAGAGGTGTTTTTTACTTTCGGTATGATGCGCTTTGCCAGATGGGCCATGAGCGATATCAATCCGAATGAGGCAGTTAGCGAAGTGCGCCTGAGTACTTTGGTAGATTGCTTTATGATTGTGATGTTTCTGGTAATGGGTACAATTACATGGAGAAACCGGAAAAAAGTGCCTAAAACCAGTAATAAAAAGGAAGATAAACGGAGTGGCAGTGTGCTTTATGGTTTGATTTTAGGGGTATTAAATCCTGTTCAGATTCCATTCTGGTTATTTTTTGGTAACTACGTTATTTTACATCAGTGGATTGAAACGGATTACCTTTCGCTGGTAATTTTTAGTTTGGGATCGGGTGTGGGCTCTACACTTGCACTTTATTTGTATGCACACTTTGCTACTTACATTCAGGAGAAATTTGCACTGAGCAGCTTAATTATTAATAAATCTATTGCCATATTTTTATTTGCACTAGCAGGATACTTAATGGTTAAACAAGCGATTGTTATTTTTTAAGATAAACTATGGTCTGCTAAACGCAGACCTTTTTTTTGCTCGAGCTTAGTCACGGAGGCACGGTATACACGGATTGTTTTTATAGGCTGGAAAATTCCTCGGCGAAATTTGTAGCCATAGCCCTTTGTTATAAAATTGATACAGTAATAGGCTGCGCTTAACCCAAACATAACATTAAATTTATGTTTAAGAAGTCCTGCCAAACTAATATTGGGGCTTTAATACAAAACATATTTCATGCCTATGTCTAACAGACGGTTTTTTCTAAAAAGTGGTCTGGCTGCTGCAGTAGTTGCAGGTTTATCGCCAGTTCTCCCTTCATTCGCTGAAGAAAACAGTATTCCAGCCAGCTCGGGTAAAGCTCCAAAACTTCGTTTTGCAATTGCTTCAGATGGTCATTACGGACAACCGGGAACCGAGTTTAAGTTGCACCACGAGAATATTGTTAAATGGCTTAACCAGTCGCATGAGCAAAACCCGCTGGATTTTGTAATTATCAACGGCGATCTGGTGCATGATAGGCCTGAATTGCTTAAGGAAGTTAAAAAAGATTATTATGATCGTTTAAAAGTTCCCTTTTATGCCGTTCCTGGTAATCACGACCATGCAGATACCCAGCTTTGGAAATCGGTTTTTGGTTATGAAGATAACTTTGCTTTCGAAAAAAACGGTGTTGGTTTTGTTTTGGCGAATACATCCGATACTAAGGGAACATACTTGTGCCCGAACAACGATTTTTTAAAACGTGAACTGGATAAGTTTAAAGATTTAAAAACAGTGTTTGTCGTATTGCACATTCCACCACATTTTTGGGTGCCAGAGAGTCCTTTTGTAGAATGTCCAGATACGATTAAACTATTGCACAGCTATGCCAATGTAAAGGCGGTATTTCATGGGCACGACCATAGCTTAGATGCCGTTTTTTATACCAATAAGCTGCCACATTTTTTCGATGCACATATCGGTGGCAATTGGGGTACGGCTTATAAAGGTTACCGGATTGTAGAGGTTGATGGAAATGATCAGATCAAAACTTTTCAGGTAAACGCAAGTGGATCGCCGTTATTAAATGAAACCAAATTATAAAGCTTCGGCATCTTAAAATGAAAAAAATATTCTTTGCAGCTGTTCTTGCTGCATTTGCACTTCAGGGCTCGGCTCAGAATCAGGCAGCAGTTAATCCGGCATTAAAAACAGGTAGCGACGCGGCACAACCTTTTTTATTTACTATAAATACACTTACAGCCGAAAATCCGCGCTGGAATATCCATTATTCTGGTAGTTATGGCGAACGTACCAACGGACAGTTTGGTTATGATGGTTTAGGACAGCAATTTGGCGTAAAAGGTTATTTAGGTAGCCGCTTAACACTCTATGCTACTGCAGCCCTGGGGTTTGCCAATGGCGGGGGAGTTGCTTCAGCAGAACAGGCCGAGGTAATCAGAGATTTAATCGGTGGCAAGGGCATTTCAGGCTTTAGGTTGGGTGCAGGTTTGGGCTTAAGCCGCGACTGGTCTAATACCGGATCGGCCATAAGCCGGATTACGGCTGCATTTGATCGTACCAGCTGGCGGATGGCTGGCAATTTGCGATTTGAAAAAGCCTTTGATAAAACCCGGGATAAGCTCGATTTTATCACCAGCATCGGTTTTCAACACCGTGTTTCAAATGTATTATACCTAGGTTTCGAAGCCCTTGGGCAAGATTTGGAAGGTTTCTGGGAAAAAGATGAAGCAGAAGGAGGGGCGAAATTGTTAATTGGTCCATCCATTAATCTTGAACCCAACCACAGTAAACTTTCGTTTTCTATTTCGGGAGGCCCGGTATTTTATGCCACTCGGAGCCAGGTTACCTCGCCTGCAGCGATACGCGAAATCGGCAACGTCGCTTCGGGCAACGGCTATAGCATCAGGGCTTTGGTTAATTTTAATCTCCACCGGTAATTTTTCCTATTCATAAAACAATGAAAAAATCATATATCCTTATTCTTTTTACGTTTTTGCTGGTACAAAAAGGCTTTGCACAATGGCCCGGTAAAAACGAAACCACGCAACAGATTTTACTGCCCAATGGCTGGAAATTAAGTCCCGCGGGGCATGCTGTACAACTGGGCGATTTACCTTTAAACATGCAGCTTAGTGCTTCTGGTAAATACCTGGCCATTACCAATAATGGTCAGAGTACACAATCGCTCCAGCTGATCGATCCCAAAACCGAACAAATTATCGACGAGAAGGTACTGGCTAAATCATGGTACGGAATTGCCTTCAGTAAAGATGAAAAACACCTGTATGCCTCGGGCGGTAACGACAACTGGATTCTGGATTTCAATATTGCAAACAATAAGCTGGGCAAAAGCGATACGATTGTTCTGGGCGCGGTATGGCCAAAGGGCAAAATATGTCCTGCTGGAATTGTAGTAAACAAAAATAACAGCAAACTATTCACTGTTACCAAAGAAGACAGCGCATTGTATATTATCGACCTGGCAGCGAAAAAAATACTAAAGCGCGTTCAGCTTCCGGCCATTGCCTACAGCTGCGCATTGGCTGCCGATGAACGTAAATTGTATGTTTCGCTTTGGGGTGGAAAAGCGGTGGCCGTTGTTGATTTGTCAACTGAAAGCATTAGCCAGAACATCCCAGTTGGCGATCATCCAAATGAGCTTTTGCTCAACAAAAAGGGAAATATCTTGTATGTTGCCAATGCAAACGACAATACGGTTTCGGTAGTTAATACGCTTACCAATAAAGTGATCGAAACCATTTCTACAACACTCTATGCCACACAATTAACCGGTTCGACCACTAATGGCCTGGCGTTAAGCAATAATGAAAAAACCTTATACATTGCCAATGCCGATAACAATTGTCTGGCGGTTTTCGATGTGAGTAGTCCGGGGGTGAGCCAGAGCCAGGGTTTTATACCTGTAGGCTGGTATCCAACCAGTGTTAAGGTTTTAGGTACAAAAGTTTTAGTAACCAATGGTAAAGGCAATACTTCTATGGCTAACCCGAAAGGGCCACAACCGGTTTCGAAGGTTGATAACAGCGACTATCATATGGGAAGTACCGCCAATAGCCGGTTGCAGTACATTGCCGGGCTATTTAAAGGTACTTTATCTTTTATCGACGCACCAAAACCAGAGCAGTTAAAAATATATACCAAACAGGTTTATGCCAATACCCCTTTCAGCGATAAAAGAACAGTAGTGGCTGATGGCGAGGCTGGAAATCCAATTCCGAGAAAGCAAGGTGAAAAATCGCCCATCAAACATGTATTCTACATTATTAAAGAAAACAGGACTTATGATCAGGTATTGGGCGACATTAAAAAAGGTAATGGTGATTCTACGTTAACCCTTTTCGGAAGAAAAGTAACCCCCAACCAGCATGCTTTGGCCGAAAATTATGTGTTGCTTGATAATTTTTATGTCGATGCTGAGGTAAGTGCCGATGGGCACAACTGGAGTATGGCTGCATATGCAACCGATGTGGTAGAAAAAACCTGGCCCACCAGCTATGGTGCCCGGGGTGGCAGTACAACTTTCGAAGGTGGCCGGCCTGTTACATATCCGAAAGGAGGATTTATCTGGGATTATTGCCAAAGAGCCGGAATAAGTTACCGCAGTTATGGCGAATTTGGTGCGTATAGTAAAGCCAATATTAAATCGTTGCAAGGGCACATGTGTCCGGCTTCTCCGGGCTTTGATATGGATATTAAAGACCAGGTGAGGGTAGATGCTTGGGAGCACGATTTCGACTCGCTACTGGTTGCGGGTGCTGTACCACAGTTTAGTACGTTACGCATTTCTAACGACCATACCAGTGGACAGAAAAAAGGCAAATATTCGCCTCAGGCTGCGGTTGCAGATAACGATTTAGCCGTCGGACGTATTATTGAACACCTTTCGCACAGTAAAGTGTGGAACGAATCTGTTGTATTTATTTTGGAAGATGATGCGCAAAACGGGCCAGATCATGTAGATGCACACCGTTCTCCAGCTTATGTAATTGGTCCTTATGTAAAAAGAAATGTGGTAGTGCATACGATGTACTCTACTTCAGGTTTTTTGCGTACCATGGAGTTGATTTTAGGATTGCCACCCATGAGCCAGTACGATGCTGGGGCCATGCCTTTGTACGAATGCTTCACAGCAAAGCCTGATTTTACACCTTATAACGTATTGCAACCTCTCATCGATTTAGATACTCGTAACGTAGCGGTTAACGAAAGCAGCAGACGATCAGAATTTTTCAATTTTGCAAAAGAAGATTCGGCGCCGGATTTAGATTTGAATGAAGTGGTATGGAAATCGGTTAAGGGCGAGCACTCGGTAATGCCAGCACCAAAACGAAGCGCTTTTGTTATTCTCGAAAAGAAGAAAAAAGACGACGATGATTAATGCAAACAAAAAGGCAATTTTCGATGAGAAAATTGCCTTTTTAGTATGATCATGGCTGCCAGGAGTAATCCTAATGCCTTAGCGATCGTTGTAAGATTGCTTCGTTCCTCGCAATGACGATTTATTTATTTACAGTTTCCAATCAGGTCTTTCGAAATGGCAGGTATAACCATAAGGGTTTTTCTGTAAATAATCCTGATGTTCTTCTTCTGCATTCCAGAAATCAGTTTCGGGTACCACTTCAGTTACTACTTTTCCAGGCCATACACCCGATGCATCCATTTCGGCAATTAGTGTTTTTGCAGTTTCTTCCTGTGATGCATTGGCAAAAAATATGGCCGAGCGGTAAGAAGTGCCTAAATCATTCCCTTGTCTGTTCCGTGTTGTTGGATCGTGGATCTGGAAAAAATATTCTAGTAATTTACGGTATGATAAAATTGTTGGATCAAAAGTAATTTCAATGCCTTCGGCATGGGTTCCGTGGTTCCGGTAAGTAGCATTCGGCACATCACCTCCGGTATATCCAACTACAGTCGAAATTACACCTGGGTAATGGCGAAACAGTTCTTCTACTCCCCAAAAGCAACCGCCAGCAAGAATGGCTTTTTCAGTATTCATATAACTCTCCTTTTTGTATTGAATAAAGATACGGTGAAGATGTGTAAAAGGAAAGTAAATAAGACGGGATGCGGACTATGGGTTCTGCGGCTGTCGGTGAGGACACCGACCGCTAGGGTTAGTTCTTATCTATCGGTTGGTGTCTCCACCGACCGAAATAGGAATGTAATGAGGATATATTAATCTCCAAAGATCGAAATAGCAGGTGTAACGCCATATCTTATCCATAGAAACAGCCAGTACAGTCAGCGCGTTATTTGTTCCAGCTAAAATCCATAAAACTTACATTGTTTTTGCGCGAAGAACTCACTGCAATGCCCTTACCGGCATCATCAGTAAAAGTAAAACCCTCCAATTCATCGGGTTTATCAGTATCTATTACACTTAAAACCGACTCGCGCCCGGTAGCAATTGATTTTTCCAGATCGAGGAATGTTAACCGCCATTTTCTTCCCTCAACCTGGTTTTGAATCAATACCAATATACCTTTACTTTCTATCCAGTGCAGGTTTTGCACCCATGGCGAGCAGGTAAATTTTTGAACTACCACACCACTTTCGCTGGTTTTGGTGGCTTTGGCTAATGCATGGGGATCTAATAAGCGAACCTGATTGCTCTTGTTACCGTAATCGGCAGTAGCAACATACCATTTGCCTTTGTATTTTACATATTCGGGCCTGGTACCCTGTATGCAGGCATCATCGTCGATTGTTTTTACCAGGTTACCATCCAATGTTCCGGTTCTTAAAAATCCATCCCAGTTAATGCAGTTAATCACCGCTTTCCACAAGGTTCCGGCTTCATTTTGCCTTACCGAATTACCCACAAAAGTAGGTAAGCCTTTACGGTAGGCTATTCCGGTGGGATGCTTGATCGTATTTTCGCCTTTTACGGTAAAACGGTATTCTTTATGCTGATAGATTAACGAATCTTTTTGGAGCTTGTACTGGCGCATTACACCCACCTCACGATCGCCATACAGGAAATAGCTGCCATTCTGGTACGCAATACCCTGACAGGCACCCAGCGAATCTACCGTAATATTTTTAGTGATTTTGCCATCAGTTGTGGTGTTTCTGGCGACAAAAAACATCACCAGCAGCAATAATATCGGGTTTAAAGTTTTCATTGGCTTAAGGATCTAAAGGTTCGTCAAAATCTATTTGCAGCGATGTGGTATTCGGGTAAAATTCCGATTCGGTATCGCTTAAACGTTTGCCGTTTTTGTATGGGTAATAACCAAGTTCTTTTTTACACCTTTCAAGTAGTATGGTGGTAACGTAAAAGCTCTGCGATTTTACTGTACTAACCAATGCAGGCCGATCAACCGGTATACCATACCTGAACATCAACCTCACACAGTTGCGCATATTAGTGGTGGTGTGGCGGGCATGGGGTTCCATAATAATGGCACTTTCTGGTATATTCAGGGTTTCCATTAAAAATTTTTTCATTTCGAAGGCTTCGCTGAATTTGGTTTTATAGGGGTGAACGCGTCCGCCCGATACCACAATAAAGGGTGCCTGGCCTTTCTGGTATTGTATAGCCGCTAACCGGCAGCGGATCATTCCCCCGGCACTTAGGGCGGTTTCTTTATCTTCAGGACCCTCACCCGGAACCAGGATTACGGTATAAGGATATTTCTTCCAATCGGTTTTTTTGATCTGGTTAATGGCTGGCTGGTTTACCCCGCTAACCATCGGTTCATAATCGGCCGCATCATTTCTTTCGTTTAGTTCTAAAGCGATAAGCGTAAAATTTAATGCAGGTTGGAAAAAGAGTTCGTTTTCAGGTTGCAGAGCCAATGAAACATTAGCTGCTGTAAGCTCTGCATACGCTTTATCTTTTAAGCTGAAACTAATCGAATCAATTTTGGGATAATTGGGTTTGTTGCCCTCCACATATACGCCGATGGCATAATTTAGAGCATTCGCATCTTGTTCCCAGGCTTTAAGCAGCAAGTTTTTGGGCGATTGGCCGGCATACAAAGCATAGCAGCCAGAAGGGATGAGGTGATTACTTACCACTTTTCCGAGCGCATTATTTTCATTGTAGCTGTTGCTTAACTCCTCACCAATGGCTTTAATTTCTTCGGCACTAAATTTTAAAGCCTGAGCGTAACATCCTATATCTGCATTGCAGGTTTTTAAGGCTTCGTTGGCTTGAGTTCTTTTGGTATCGGCAATTTTTTTAAGCACGCTGTTGTCTTTCAGCATTTTATCAAGCGCAGGCAATTGTTTAAAAAGCGTAAGCAAGTAATAATTTTTGTACTGTACAGCATTATTGCTTTTTATTAACTGGTAGGCTTGAAGGGGTTTATCCTGGGCCTGTAAACCTTGCCAAAGCAGGCAGGCTATAAAAAAGGGATAGAAGACTTTCATTAAAAATTTTATCACAAAATAAAGCTTTAGCTATTAAAAGAACATTAAGCAGATGTTACCGCTTTACGAATTAATAAAACGGTTTAGTAATGTTGCTATTAGATTTAATGTAAACTTAAAATAGCACAAAGATCTTTGCATAGAGTTAACACAGCGGATACATAGTGTTAAAAGTACACCTCTACTTTTGTCGCCGTAGAACGCTCAGGAAATTAGTTGTTAACCTTTAAGGATAAGCCTATGTAAATGCCAGATCTACATATCTGCCCAAAAACACAAACCCCAATACTATTTAAAAATCTATTACTAAGCACAAAAAGATGACATCATTTTTTTTTACCGCATGCATGAAAAATGCCTGCAGGAAATTGCTTTTGCCTGTTGGTCTGTTAGCTGTATGCAGCCCGGCCGCCATGGCAGTAAGCAATGCCAAATTAGTTTCTGCTACTGAGCTCAACAACCGTTTTGCTACCATTAGCGGAACCGTAACCGACGAAAAGGGAGAACCCCTTCCCGGTGTTAGCGTTTACGATAAACAAACCAAAAAAACAACTTCGACAGATGGTAACGGAAAATTCATGATAGAGGCCGGCAATGGTGCTACCCTTGTTTTTTCTTTTGTTGGTTTCGATACACAGGAAGTTATCATATCGGGCAATAAAGCCATTAATATTAAACTTAAAGAGAGCAGCAATACATTAAATGAGGTTGTAGCCATTGGTTATCAAAAGATCAGAAAATCGGATGTTACCGGTGCCATCAGCAGTGTTAAAGCCAGCGAATTAAACTTAACTTCTCCTACTGTTGGCCAGGCTTTGGTAGGTAAAGTTGCAGGTGTACAGGTATCGCAAACCAGTGGTGCACCTTATTCGGGTACTAAAATCAGGGTGAGGGGTATTGGTTCTATTAACGCCAGTTCCGATCCATTGTACGTGATAGATGGTTACCCTGCTGGCAATAACGTAGCCATTAATCCGGAGGATATCGAAACCATCGATATTTTGAAAGATGCGGCTTCTGCAGCCATTTACGGTTCAAGGGCATCGGGTGGGGTAGTGTTAATTACCACCAAAAGAGGTAAAGATGGTAAGGGCCGTTTCGAATACGATGTTCAGGGCGGCATTTCTCAACTGGCCAAAAAAGTGAAATTGCTCGATGCCAATCAGTTTATTCAGCTATTGATAGATGGCCGCAACAACGCCTATAAAGATTTATGGGTAAATGCCGGTAAAACCTGGAGCGATGCCATGTTAAGCGATAACAATGCTACGCGAATTGCCAATGTAGGTAACGGGAGCAGTGTAAGCATACCTGCCGATCTTTATAATTTTAGTACTCAACAAGCTATTCCTGCTGCTTACAACACCGATTGGCAGGACGAATTATACCGCAACGCGGCTTTTCAGCGCCACAACCTTTCTTTCTCTGGAGGCAACAAAGATGTAAAATACTTTTTAAGTGGTGGTTATCAGAATAACGACGGTATCGTAACCAATACCAACCAGAAAGTAATCAACTTTAGGGGAAATATAGATGGAAATGTGAGTGAGCGTTTACATGTTGGTGCCAACATTTCTTATACCCAAAACAATAACCGCGAGGTACGGGAAGGTAGGTACGATTTAAGTCCGATGATGTCGGCCCTGATTTATTTACCTTACTTGCCAGCCCGAGATGCTAACGGAAACCCGATCCAGTTTGGAATGGGGGCTTTGGCTTCGCAATACGGAATCCAGAATCCCGAAAATCCATTGGCTACTGTAGAGCAGCTAAAAATTACCAGAAAAGGCGATAGAAGTACCTATAATGCCAACGCCACTTATAAAATTATAGATGGCCTTGATTTTAAAGCAAACTTAGGTACACAAACCTACAGCGAAAAATACGATTTCTACCTGCCAACCAGTTTAAGTAACGGGAACAACAGGCCATACTCTAACGAATCGATAGCTGCGGCTACAGCTGTTGCACAAAATCTGAAACAGATAGACCAACTGGCGGAGTTTACTTTAAACTACAACAAAACCTTTGGCAAGCATAAGCTTGATGTATTGGCCGGGTATTCTGCTCAGAAAACAACCAGCGATTTAATTAAAGTATCGGCAAAAGGTTTTCAAAACGATAATATAGGCGAGATAACCGATAAAGGTGCCGATGCCAGTTTCTTTGCTTTGGATGCAGCTTCTAAAACTGCCAATACCTTGCTATCGTATTTCGGCCGTTTCAGTTATAACTATGCCGGTAAATACTTTTTAACGGGTTCGTTCCGTCGCGATGGTTCATCGAGGTTTGGCCCTTTAAACAGGTATGGTAATTTCCCTTCTGTTGCTGCAGGCTGGAACCTTTCTGATGAAGATTTTTATAAAGATTTCTTAGGCGAGCGTTCTACCGTAAAATTAAGGGCAAGCTGGGGCTTAAGTGGTAACAACAATATCCCTAATTACAGAACTGCACAGGAAATGAGTGCACCAGGTGGGGTTGTTTTTGGTAATGCCATTTCTACAGCCATTTGGCCAAATGCCATTCAGGATCCTAAATTAGGCTGGGAATCTACCTCGCAATATAACTTTGGTACCGATATTGGCTTGTTCAATAACCGTTTAAACATTATCGCCAATTACTATTTGAGTTATTCGTACAACCTGTTGTTTAACCAGCCTATTTCGGCAGTTTCGGGTACGTCTTCTATTTTAACCAACCTGGCCGATAGTAAAATCAGAAACAAAGGTTTTGATGTGCAGATTGATGGCCGCATTATCCAGAACCAGGATTTTACGTTCGGTTTAAGTGGAAATATTGCCGTTAACCGTAACAAAGTATTAAATATGGGAGGTGCAAGTACCATTTTAACCAATGGTGCAGAACGTTCGTATTTAACACACATTACACAAGAGGGACAGCCTGTTGGTATGTTCTACGGGTTTAAAGTACTGGGCAGAATTACTGCCGATAACTTAGGTAAGGTTGCGCCATCGGCTGCATCAACCAATCCGGCAAAAATTGGTGATTTGTATTTTCAGGATACCGACGGGAACGGCATTGTTAACGATGCTGATAAAACCGTAATTGGCACACCGTACCCTAAATTTACTTATGGTTTCGCCTTAAATACCTCTTACAAAACATTCGATTTAAGGGCATCTTTTAATGGTTCGTACGGTAACCAGGTGTTAGACGGACAGGATTATTACCTGTACAACTTTGAAGGTTCGGGCAACCAGTATGTAGATGTGGCCGATCGTTACAGAAACGAAGCCAACCCGGGCAGTGGCTTAAACTACCGCCCATCGCGTGCGGGTACACAAAGTAACTCTACGCGTTTATCATCGTTCTACATTCAGGATGGTTCTTATTTCAGATGTACCAATATAACCCTGGGCTATTCTTTCCCTAAATCGCTTGCCAATGCCATTAAAGTAAGTAATATCCGCATTTACGCCAGTGTAGATAATGCCTTTACCATAACCGATTACAAAGGTTATAACCCTGAGGTAGATTACAGCGGTGGTTCTAACCTAACACCGGGGGTTGATTATGGTAATTATCCACTAGCCAGAGCTTACAACCTGGGTGTTAAACTTACTTTTTAGAATTTACGACAATGAAAAAATATATTTTAGTTTCGGCCTTAAGCATTGCAGTATGTTTAAGTGGCTGCAAAAAAGACTTTTTAGCACAAACCAATCCAAATGCGGTTACTGTTGAAAATTATTTTAAAACCGAAAATGATGTGCTGCTTGCTGTTAACGGTGCTTACCAATCGTTAAGGAGCAGCAATACCATGGGCGAAAGCAGCGGTTTGTTTACTGATGAGCGCTCGGACGATACCGGGAGAAACGACAACCAGAGTAATGCCGGTGAACCTTTCCAGTTTAACGATTTTTCGCTTTTACCAAGTAATTCGTACCTGAAATCGCACTGGCTGGCCCTTTATCAGTCCATTACCAGAGCAAATGTAATCCTTTCTAATATTGATAAGGTTACTTTTATCAATGTGGCCAACAAGCAGAACTACAGTGCAGAGGCTAAATTTATCAGGGCAATTATGTATTTCGAACTGGTAAGAAAGTGGGGCGCTGTGCCATTGGTAACCAAACAATTAAATACCATAGATGAGGTGAAGGCAAATACTTTTCGTGTAGCCGAAACCGACGTGTACAACCAGATTGTAGCCGATTTAAAAGATGGTTTAAACAGTAGCCTGCCTAATTTCCAGCCCGAATCGGGTATTGGCCGGGTTTCTAAAGCAGCCCTGAATGCTTACCTGGGTAAAGTTTATTTAACCATGGCCGCTACGTTGCCTAACAATAAAGCGGAAAACCTGACCAATGCAAACACTTATTTACAAGCGGCTTACAACATGCGTACTTTCGGCAGCCTAAGCGAAATTCCGTACACGCAGGTATTTGATGTAGCCAAAAAAACAACATGTAAAGAACTGCTTTTTCAAATTGTGTATAAACAGGGCGATATTAATTATAGCTCGGGCATTGCTGCCGGTAACCAGGCAAAAGGCGAAACCATCAACTCGCAAAAAGGATCGACTGGGATTGGGGGCAACCTTACGCTCGATTTGGTCAACGAATACGAAACTGCCGATTTGAGGAAAGACTTTTCAATTAAATATGCCAACGATGCTACGGTTAAAGACTGGTTTATTACCAAATTCCGCGATGCGAGCGATGCCGCTACTAAAAACGGCTATGGTGGTAACGATTGTATTTTAATGCGCTATGCCGATGTAATTTTAATGCTGGCCGAGGTAAATATGTTGCAGGGTAACGATGCTGTAGCTATTCAATACCTTGATATGGTGCGTGCAAGAGCAGCAATGCCGCTTTATGCTGTAGCCAAAACCGATGCCACTTATGCAGCAAAATTCCCAACCTTAAAACTGGCCATTTTGCACGAGCGTAGGGTAGAAATGGCTTTCGAACACCAAAGGTGGTTCGATTTAATCAGGTACTTTACTGCAGAAGAGCTGGTAACCTATTTAAAAGCAAAACCACAATCATCTTTCGGAATTGCAAAGCTGGCCAACGTAACCACAAAGGACCGTTATTATCCAATCCCTTTTGATGAGGTAAAGCTCGATCCGGTTAAAATGTATCAGAACCCAGGTTATTAAACGCCTAAAATAAATATAAGCGGGCCGATTGTTATGGTGTGCCCCCAAAAGTTTTTGTCCAACTTTTTTGGGGCACTTCAGTTAATTAGCCCGCTTTCTTTTTAAACAAACTTATTCCGGTACTTAATATTGTTTTTAGTGTACAGCGTAAGTTATACTATGGGCTTTTTCATGTACATGAAGTCAAGCAGGCCTTACAAAATGGCAGTTTGTTTTTCGGTGAGTTATGTAAACCTCAAAACTCCGTGTAAACCAATGTGCAGGATTTTTTGCAATCCAAAGAGTTGTAGGTAATACACTTGTTCAACAGGTTAAAAGCACTTACGACACAGAACTAAACAAAGCCGATGGCTTTGCATCAAGCACTGGTTAAACTAGTTTTCGCCCATAAACTCACTTGGTGTTTTGCCAAAATGTTTTTTAAATTCCGAACTAAAATATTTGCGGTCGTTAAAGCCTACTGAATAGGCAATTTCTGAAATGTTGCCTGCACCTTGTTTAAGCAGCTGTGCAGCCCTTTTAATACGGATCGATTTAATGAAGTCGTTAACCGAAAGATCGGTAAGTGCCCTTATTTTTTTGTACAGTACCGGTTGGCTCATGCCTATCTCTGATGAAAGTGTAGGTACATCAAAATCAGGATCGGCAATTCGATCTTCAATAACCTGGATAATTTTACCTAAGAAATTTTGTTCTGTAGTGTTAATTACCATGTTTTTAGGCTCCAGCCTGATTACCTGCGCAAATTTCTGCTTAATGGTTTCGCGGGCGCTGAGCAGGTTCTGTACATTCAGTTCAAGTATTTTGAGGTTAAATGGCTTCATGATGTAAGCGTCGGCACCATGCTCGAAACCATTTATCTGGTGTACATAAGCCGAACGGGCGGTGAGCAATACCACGGGAATGTGGCTGGTACTTTCGTCGGTTTTAAGCTTACGGCACAGTTCCAGTCCATCCATAACCGGCATCATTACATCGCTGATAATTAAATCGGGGATTACTTCCAGTGCCAGTTCTAAGCCCGTAGCTCCGTTTTCGCTTTCGTAAATGGTATAAATACCGCTTAGCGCATTTTTAATAAATGCCCTTACATCTTCGTTATCTTCTACCAGTAAAATGCTGTATTTTTTAGTGTCAGGAGATGCAACAGTTTCTGCTTCGGTAGCCTGGGGTTCGGCATCAGCCGGGAGTTCATAGTTGGTCGCATCATCATAATATACATAGTCTTTTACAAAATCGGCTGGTTTAAAATGTGTTTTTCCGGTTTTTAAACTCACGGTGAAACAGGTTGCGCCAAAAGATTTTTCCGTTTGGGCTGTACTTTGAAAGGTAATTTCGCCATGATGCAATTCTACAATGCTTTTGGATAACGATAAACCTAAACCTGTACCAATGCTCGTTGTTGGGTTAGCCTGATAGAAATTGGTGAACAAACCATCCTGATCGGCGGGCGAAATCCCTTTGCCATTATCGCTTACCATAATATTTACCCGGTGACTTTCAAGGCCGATTTTTAAACTAATTTTACCTTTATCGGATGTAAATTTAAATGCATTGGAAAGCAGGTTAAACAGTACTTTCTCCAGTTGCACTTTATCAAAATAAAGTTCAATAGCGGGCTGTGCAGTTTCAAAACTGTAATCCATGCTTTTGGCAATGGAAATATTCTGGAAAGCCAGAAATATTTCACGGCAAAACTTCACAATATCTCCCGGACTGATATGCAAGGTCATTTTCCCGCTTTCGGCTTTTCTGAAATCGAGCAATTCGGTTACCAGGTTCATTAAACGGTAAGCATTGTTTTTAATGGGCTGCAACTCGCGGTTTAATGCCGGGTCGTCTTTGGCATTTTCGATCAGTTTATCAAGTGGGCCTACAATCAGCGTTAGTGGCGTACGGATTTCGTGCGAGATATTGGTGAAAAACTCGAGCTTATGCTCGTTAATTTCTTTTTCCTTTTTAAGTACGGCCTTAATCAGCAAATAGCGGATAAATACAAACGATATGGCAATAAAGGCTGCCAAATAAAACAAATAAGCCCACCAGGTGCGATAAAATGGTGGCAATACCGTAATGTCGAGGGTGCTTATTGTGTTGGTCCACACACCATCATTGTTGGTACCTTTAACCATCAGCGTGTAATTGCCCGGCGAAAGGTTGGTATAGGCTGCAGAAGGAATATCTACGTAATTCCAGTTTTTTTCGAAGTTACTTAGTTTATATGCATAATGGCTTTTGTTCGATTTGATGAAGTTGAGCACGGTAAAATCAACCGAAAATACATTCTGATCTGGCTCGAAAGTAATCGATTTTAAGGTGCTGATATTCTGTTTCAGTAAGCCATCTTCGCTGTTTAAAGCCACAGGCTTATTAAAAAGCTTTAAGCCGGTAAAAACTACTGGCGGAGTGGTTTTGTTCTCTTTAATCTGATTAGGATAAAAGCTAATCATACCGCTTAAGCCCCCAAAGAAAAACTCGCCATTACTATCTTTTAAAAACGATCGTAAATTAAACTCGTTTCCTGGTAAACCATCTTTTATGTTATAGGTTTTATTCTCGTTTTGCTGAGGTGCATATTTGCACAAACCTTTGTCGGTAGTAATCCAAAGGTTTTGAAAATCATCTTCCAATATACCTGTAATGATGTTGCTGGGTAAGCCATTAGCTGTGGTAAGCCTGGTGTAACGGTGTTTATCCGGACTAAGCTTAAACAAACCGTTGCCATTGCTCCCCAATAATAAATCGCCCTTCTTATCTTCTGTAATGCAATTAATTTGTTGGTAGGTTAAAATTTCAGGGTTGGCGGCTACTCGGGCCACAAATTTGGTAGCGCCATTTTTTAGCTGGTAAAGTCCTGAATTGGTAGCTACCCAAAGTGTTCTTTTAGTATCTTCGAAGATATAAATTACCGCATTATCAAGACCATTAACCCGGTTGCGGATAAACTTGCCGGTTTGTGTGTTAAAGCTGTTCAAACCTTTATTGGTACCCACCCAAAACCGCCCAAAACTATCTTCAAAAACAACAGTAATTTCATCATTGCTTAAAGAAGAGGTGTCGTTTTGGCGACTGGTGTATCTTATAAAGCTTTTTGTTTCGGGGTTAAAGCAGTTCAAGCCACCATAATGCGTCCCGATCCAAATTTTGTTGTTTTTATCGCGGATAACCGATTTTACCAGGTTTGCACTTAAACTTGCCGGATTATTGGGGTCGTTTTTATAGCGGGTAAAAGTACTGTTTTTCCGGTCGTAATAATTTATGCCTTCGCCTTCGGTGCCAATCCAAAGGTTGTGATGCTGATCTTCCATAATGGCACTTACCACATTACTGCTTAAGCCATTTGGCGAGGCGGTACTACGATAGACCTTAAAGGGGGTATAATTAGGATAAACCATATTAATGGCACCATAGTAAGTACCCACCCAAATAATGCCCTGCCGATCCTGGAAGATGTCGTAAACAGAATTTTGGCTTAAGCTAGCTGGATTTCCGGGCTCATTTTGTAAGGTGCTGAAACTTTTAGCATCAGGATTGTATATGCTAATGCCATGCAAAGAACCAATCCATATTTTGCCAGCCCTATCCATAATGATTTTGCGGATGTTATTGCTGCTAATGCCACCCGGATTAAGGCTCGAATATTTATAATTGACAATGTTTTCGGTGCTCAGATTTAATTTACTCACTCCGGTTTGTTTGGTGCCAATCCAGAGGTTGTTTTCATGGTCTTCTACCATGCTGGTGATATGGTTATCAATAACTTTGTTAAGCGCTTCACTAAAAGCTTTAAAATATTTAAAAATAATTTTGCCTTCGTTAAAGCGCATATTCATCAGTCCTTTACTGGTACTTAACCACAAAGTGCCATTGTGGTCTTCGGTAATGGTGTAAATTTTTTGCGCTTGACTTTCGGTATTTAAAAAACGTTTAAACCTATATTTTTGGGTATTGGTAAGTAAATTTAAACCGTTTTCGGTACCAATCCACACCCTGTTTTTTTTATCCTGGTAAATGCAGTTTACAGATGAGTTGCTGAGGCTGGTGGGTACGCTGTCATTGTGCAGGTAGCGGTCAAAATTATCCTCTTTTTCATTGTATTTATTTAACCCCGAAAATGTACCAATTAATAACGATCCGTCTTTTAACGATAGAAGGGAAGAAAGATAGGAAGCATAACTCAGACTTTTGGGGTTGTCTTTTTGATTTTTATAAACCTTAAAAGTTTGAGAGTCGTATTTGTTTAATCCAAACCGTGTTCCGAACCAGATAAATCCTCTTGCATCCTGGGCAATACCCAATACTGAACTTTGCGAGAGCCCGTCTTCAACATTCAGGTGTTTAAAGGCGTATTCATTTTGGGCATTACCTGCAATACAGAAAAGCGCAAATATGAAGGTAAGCAGGGGTTTCATGTTAAAACAAAAAATAGAGGTGGTTAGCTTAACGGTATTAAATGTACAATTCTATTTTTATTATTAAAATCAAATCAGACTACCGCCGGCAATTTTAACACTTTATCATCGTATAGCCTCGTTATCATGCCAAATTTCAATGCTTTTTAGAATTTTATACCCATTTGTTAAGGATTTTACCCCTCTCATTCGCTTCCAAAGCAACAATTTTGAATAACCAAATATTAGAGCAAAGCCAAACCATTTAAGCCGATACCTTTTTTTCTGATAGCCGGAACTCATGTTCCAGCCGTTTGCAGCTGCAGGTTATGCCCATAATTTTTTGCGATTAGAAGAAAAATGTTAGTCAACTAAACAAACAATGGAAAAACTTTACAAACATCCCAAAATTGGAGAAGCAAAACGGAGCAGCTTTAACTGGCCGGTAAAACTATTCTCCCTAATTATGCTTTTGAGTTTTACGACACTTAGTGTCTTTGCTCAAACCATAAAAATTACAGGAACAGTAAAAGATACTCAGGGTGGAACATTACCCGGAGTAAGTGTAAAAATAAAAGGAACCTCAACGGTTACGGTAACTGCCGGCGATGGTAAATTTTCATTAACTGTGCCATCAACCCAAAGTGTGCTCGTATTTTCTTACATCGGCTACGATGCTAAAGAAGTAGTTGTTGGTAATGCTACCAACCTGCAGGTAACACTACAAGATCAGAATAATAGTTTAAATGATGTGGTAGTTGTGGGTTATGGTGTGCAAAAGAAAGTAAACGTTATTGGTTCGGTAGCCACAATTGATGCGAAAGCCATAGAAAACCGTCCGGTTACCAACCTTTCGTCTTCTTTAGGCGGCTTAAGCTCGGGTGTTTCGGTTAGGCAGTCGTCGGGTAAACCAGGTTCTGATGGTGCTACCATTCGCATCAGGGGAACTGGAACCCTGAATAGCAACAATGCTTTAATCATTGTTGATGGTATTGTGGGTAGCATGGATGCTGTAAACCCGAATGATGTGGAAACAGTTTCAATTTTAAAGGATGCCGCTGCTGCTTCTATCTACGGTTCGTTGGCAGCCAATGGTGTAATATTAATCACCACCAAAAAAGGTAAACAAGGAAAAACCACGGTTACTTACAGCGGACTTGGTTCTGTCGCAAAACCTGCTAACCTGCCAACTTTTGTTACCGACTATGTTACCCATATGCAATTGGTTAACGAAGGTTACCGCAATCTGGGGCAAACTCCAATTTATACCGATGCAACCATAGCTTTGTGGAACGCAGCTAACGCTAATCCTGATGGTTTAACCACACAGGGAATTCCAAACTATGTTGCCTATCCAAATACAGATTGGGGTAAAACCATTTTTGAGAATAATTTTGCTCAACAACACAATATTTCATTAAATGGAGGAAGTGAAAATACGCAATACCTGTTATCTGCATTTTACATTAATAACCCGGGTACCATGGCAAATACGGGCTCAGATAAATACAATCTGAGGGTTAACCTGCAATCTAAAGTTGCCAGCTTCTTAACTGTAGGAACGCAAACCTTTGCTTCAAACCAAACTTTCGGTTTGGCAAGTACCGATAATGCATTTAACTTTTTGCGTCAAACTACACCAGGGGTTTATCCGGTTTATAATGGTAAATATGGTTTTCCGGCAGCAGCAGAAGAATCATCAACTGCAAATAATATTTCTTCGTACTTGTACAGCACCGGCGGAAATGATAATGAAACCCGTATTAACACAACAGTTTTTGCAAGGTTCGATATATTAAAAGGTTTAAATTTTGAAACAAGATTTAACTATCAGGCCCGCCAGGAAGAATTTAATACGCACTCTATAACAAACGAACGCTGGAATTTTGCCTCAAACACTTTGAAAAGTGCGGCAACCACACCCGATCAGTTGAGTACAAACTACGGTTTCAATAAAAACTATGCTTATACAATAGATAATATTTTAAACTATAAAACTACCATTGCCAAAGTGCATGATATTGGTGTGTTGGCAGGTTATAATCAATATTATTACAACTATTATAATTTTGGTGCCAGTAAGAAAGGTTTAATTGATGAAACCATTACCACGCTTGGTTCTGCAACAACATTAACCTCTGCATCGGGCGATGAGTATGATTACGCTTTGCGTTCTTATTTCGGCCGGTTAAACTATGCATTCAAAAACAGATATTTATTAGAAGGTGTTTTCAGATATGATGGTTCGTCAAGATTTTCTGCCGATAACAGGTGGGGATTCTTCCCTGCATTATCTGCAGGCTGGCGTATTTCTGAAGAGCCTTTTATGAAAGGTTTAAATAAATATGTTGGTAATCTTAAATTAAGGGCATCGTGGGGTAAAACAGGCAACAATGCTTCGGGTAACTACGATTATCAGGCGGTATACGGTGCCACCAATTACTCTTTCAACGGGTTGCAATCAACAGGCCTGGTTTCAACCAAGTTTGCTAACAACGATTTGAAATGGGAAACCACTACAACAACTAACATTGGTTTAGATGGTAACTTGTTTAAAGGTGCATTGACTTTCGAAATAGACTTGTATAAAAAATATACTGATGGGATTTTGTTTACCCCAACCATACCTTTAACCACCGGAACTGCAACAGCGGCTACTCAAAATATTGCGGAGGTTTCTAACAAAGGGGTGGAGATAACACTAGGTTATAACGGAAAAGTTGGCGATTTCAAATATGGTGTATCCGGAAACTTTGCCTATAACTTTAACCGGGTTTCTAAGTACAAGGGATTGCTTAACGCAGGTTATACTACCGATGCTTTAGGAAACAGGGTATATACTTCAAATCTGGGTAATGTTTCGAGCGGAAGTACTAATAGAATTTTGGAAGGGCATGAGATTAACGAATATTACCTTCAAACTGTTTACCGTGGCACAGGAGATTATTTTACAGATGGTAAAGTTAATGTTAACGGCGGGCCAAAAGATGGTATGATTCGCACAACAGATGATATGGCCTGGTTAAATGCCATGATTGCGGCCGGTTATACTTTTCAGCCAACTGCTGGTGTAAGTAAAACTAAAATTTATTACGGCGATTTGATCTATGCTGATAATAATGGTGATGGTTTATATGGTAATGCCTTTGATGCACAGTTTCTGAACAAATCATCAACACCAAGATACAACTACGGTTTCAACCTAAACTTATCGTACAAAAATATAGATATGTCTATGTTATGGTCGGGTAGTGCAGGTATGTGGTATTATTGGAATTCAACTGGTTATAATAACTCTATTGTATCTTTAGGCAATGCTGTAAGTACATTAATTGCTGGCGACCACTATTATTACAACGATGCCAATCCGGCAGATCCTGCTAACAATATTTCAGCTCATTATCCTCGCTTAAAAAATACAACCGATGCACAGAATGCAGCTGTAGCAAGTGATTTCTATTTATACAATGCATCTTATTTGAAGCTGAAAAACTTACAGATCGGTTATACCATTCCGGAAAAGATTTCGAAAAAAGCATTAATCAGCAGGGCGAGAATTTATGTATCGGGAGAGAACCTTTGGACCATAACCAATTACCCTGGTTTAGATCCTGAAATTGGTTCGGGTATTGGTTATCCAACCATGCGCCAGTATTCAGTAGGATTAAATGTTACTTTTTAACGATTTAGAAAGAAGAAAATGAAAAAGATTTTAACCATAATACTTACAATTGCTGTACTTACAGGTTGTAAAAAAGATTTATTAGAAACCGCCCCATACTCTCAGGTTGCATCAGAGACAATGTGGGGAACAGATAACTTAACCGATCAGGGGGTAACCGGAGTATATGCTTTGCTTAGATATGGCATCCAGGCAGGAGGAGCTTCGGGATTACAACTTTATCAAATGGATGCTTTAGGTTTTACGGGGCAAACATCTGGAGCCGAATCTTTACTTTCAGGAACGATTACACCATCGAACGGATACTTCAGTTCGCACTGGCAAAACCTTTACGAAGGAATTCAAAGAGCGAATGATGCTATTAAAAATATCCCTTTAAAATCTCCTTCGCCAGCCGAGAAAAAGGCCAGGTATATTGCAGAGTGCAAATTTTTAAGGGCTTATTTTTATTTAAGGTTAAATCAGCTGTATAAAGGTGTGCCTATTTATTTGGAACCTTTTACAGCTGCTGAAGCAACAAAATCCCGTTCAACTGAAGCCGAAGTTTGGGCACAGGTAATCAGTGATCTTAATGCCGTAATTGCCGAACCAAATTTACCCGACAGGTATGCAAGCGGTAATGCACAATATGGTCATGTAACCAAAGGTGCAGCCTATGCATTACGTGGAAAGGCCTATTTGTACACCCAAAAATGGGATTTAGCTGCTGCAGATTTTAGCAAGGTAAAAGATGCTGGTTATACCTTATTCGCCAATTATTCCAATTTATTTAAAACGGCAAATGAGCAATCAAGCGAAATGATATTTTCTATTCAAAATGTAGGTATTAGTGGCTTTGGTTCGGATACGCAGTTTTATTGTGGTACACGCTCTTCTTTTGGTTCTTGCTGGAACACTTATCATGTTTCGCCAAATCTGGTTGATTTGTATGAAAATGCTGATGGCTCTAAATTTGACTGGGAAGTTGCCATTCCGGGCTACAATGCATTAAGCGTTGCAGAGCGTGAAGTTTATTTTTTAAGGAACAATTTAACCGCCGCAGAAATTACAGCAGCAACAACCAGAGGAGCAAAAATGAGCCTTTATTTGCCAACCGGTAATGAAGCGCGTTTGCTTAAAGCTTACACCAACCGTGACCCTAGATTAGCAGCTAATGTAATTACGCCATACGCTACCTATGTTGGGGTATTTAGCGGGGCAAATGCAGTGGTAACTTCAAGATGGCCATATCGCTCAGAAGCTGCAACAAACGGAGATTTGCGTACAGATACACAAAGCTTATTCTATTATTTATATAGAAAATATGTTTATGAAGGTACTGCAGAAACCCCTGCCAGAGATTACGGACCTACAGATATGGTTTTAATCAGATATGCTGATGTACTTTTAATGTGGGCTGAAGCACTTAATGAACAAGGTTTAACAGCCGAAGCCATTGCTAAGGTAAACGAAGTAAGAACCAGAGCTGGTGTTGCACTACTTCAAAATACAAATGCTGCTTTACCAACATTTGTAACCAGCCAAACAGATATGAGAGAAAGAATCCGCAACGAAAGAAGAGTGGAATTCCCGAACGAAGGGATTAATTTCTTTGATGAAATGAGATGGAAAAGCTGGAAAGACAAAGTTTTTTATGCAGGTAATGGTGTAAAACAAGCATGGGGTAAAGTTGTATATGCTTACTCCTTTAAAGGTGATTATTTATACAACTGGGCAATTCCGGCTGTAGAGATAGAGCGGAATCCAAACCTGACTCAGAATCCAGGTTGGATAAATTAGATGGTTGAAATATCTTTTAGGCCGCCACCGTCATGGCGGCCTTTTTTAACTTCAATCTGTAACCTCTTTCGAAGCATACATACCTGGCTCAATTGAATACATGGGTGAAAATTGACAATATTATATACGAAAAACCATAATTGAAACAAAAAAAACGATAAGTGGAGAACTGATACAACTGGTTTCCGCTAGCTTTGAAGAAAAACAATGGCCCGCTTTTCTTTACAATAAATGTGAAAAGGGGTTTTGAGACTTCAATAAAAAATAACAGATGTTTGCAGGCAAGAAAATAACAAATTATAAAATATCGGCTTTTAAAGTATTAAGTATTGGTGCTTTAAGTGTACTGCTGTTTATTAATCCGGTAAGAGCACAAAATGAACCTTACAGTATCATTTTGCAACGCATTAATACCGATTTGCAAACCTTTGTTAAAGATAAAAACCTGGCTACTGAAATAGGGGTAAACCTTAAAAACCTGAATCCGGATGGAAGCTGGGCAGATATTAATTATACCGATGTACAATATGCTCCGCTAAAAAGAATTAAGGATATGGCTACGGCATACATCCGCCCGTCAAACAAATGGTATAATAATGCCAGTTTACATGCATCGATTGTTAAGGCCTTGCAAAACTGGATCGATAAGAACCCTAAGAATAAAAACTGGTGGTACAACGATATTTTCTATCCACAGGCCATTGGGCAAACACTTATTTTGATGCGAAGTGCTAAAGTGCCGCTTCCTGCCAGTCTCGAACAGGCATTGATTCAACGGATGGTGATTCGCCGTTTTAGAGCTGGCGATGGGGCTAACACTTCGGATGAAGCTTTGCATTTGCTTTATCGTGCCTGTTTAACCAGAAATAAAATAACACTCGATTCGGCTGCAAAATTCCTATTCGAACCAATTGCCATAAGCGATGGAAAAGAAGGTGTTCAGGTTGATGGAAGTTATTACCAGCACGGCAAGCAACAAGCTATTGCCAGTTACGGACGCGTTTTTGCCGGTAACTCTGTAAATGCAGCTTTTTATTTAAGAGAAACAGATTATGCATTGCCTAAAGATCAGCTGGATATTCTGGTAAATTATCTTAAAAATACCTTTTTGCAAACCATACGCGGTTCGTTTTACGATTTTAATGTACGCGGCCGGGGTATTAGCCGTAAAGATTCGTTAAGCAGTGGAATGGGGGGGATGATTGAAAAAATCAAGTTCTTCGATGCCGAAAATACCAGCTATTGGAATGCCTCAGCATTAAGAACGGCGGGTAAAAAACCAGCCAATTACGGCCTTGTTCCTTCGCATAACCAATATTGGAAAAGCAATTACACTTTGCATGTAAGGCCTGCTTATACTTTTAGTGTGCAGGCTTCATCAAGCCGTACATTAAGAACTGAGCGGGGAAACAATGAAAATATTTTGGGTAAGTTTTTACCCGACGGGGCAACCAATATCCAGCGCAGCGGTTCGGAATATGCCAACCTGGTGCCGGTTTGGGAGTGGGATAAAATACCTGGTACTACCAGCAGGGATTATCCCGACGATCAGGGCGCAACCATCCGTAAAGACTGGGGAGTACCCGGTACCACCAAATTTTCGGGTGGGCTAAGCGATGGCGTGTACGGCGTATCCTGTTACGATTTAGATTATGATAGCGTTCAGGCAAAAAAAGCCTGGTTCTTTTTCGATCGGGAAGTGGTTTGTTTAGGGGCCGGAATCAAAAGTGAAGCTGCAGAAAACATTACTACAACAATTAATCAGGCCTGGAGCAGGGGAACCGTAATTTCATCTTCCGGCGAAAAAAATGAGCGAGGCTTGTGGGCTGTTCATGATAGTATCGGCTACATTTTTCCGGAGGGGGGAAATGTAGAAATCAGCAATGTAGCCCAAACAGGTAGCTGGTACCGCATCAATCAGTTTCAATCCAAAAACGAATTAAAACACAATGTCTTTAAAATCTGGATAAACCATGGTACAAAGCCACAAAATGAGAATTACCAGTATATCGTTATTCCAGGAACTACAGCGGCAGAGATTAAAAAATACCAGGTATCTATGATCCAGATTTTAAAAAATACAGCCGCACTTCAGGCTGTAAAACATACTGGTTTAAATATGTTACAAGCCGTATTTTATGCACCTGGTACGTTGGAGTATGACGGCGCTTCGCTCTCGGTTGACAGGCCCTGTACCGTATATATTAAAAATTTAAACACCAAAATTCCGGTATTATATATTGCCGATCCTGCTCAGGAAAACCAATCGATTCAGGTTCAGTTTAAAGCAGCAGGATCATCTACACCCAAAAACATAACCTGTAATCTGCCAACAGGTGCATTTGCAGGTGCTACCGCAAGTTTTAAAATAATAGAATAAACACACCTAAAATTATGAAACCATCGGTATTTGCCTGTACCGCAACCAGGGCCTGACAAATACTGATACTGAAAAACAAAAATGATAAGATGAAAAGAATCAATTTAGCCGCTACATTGCTCCTGTTGATGGGGTCAGTCTCTTTTGCCCAGAGCACGAAGAAGCCCATGGCTCAACTCATTAATGATGAATTTAAATTTGCTGCCGATCAATATCAGGTTCTGGCTAAAAATATTCCGGCAGGAAAAACACCGCAAAGTTTTGATAAAGGAAAACCTGTTAACTTCGATATTAAATGGTGGTGCAGCGGTTTCTACTCGGGTAGTTTATGGTACATTTACGAACAGACCAAAAACGACAAGGTAAAAAGTGAGGCAGAGGCCGCACTTAAAATATTAGAACCTAACCAAACCTTTACCGGTAACCACGATTTGGGTTTTATGATGTATTGTAGCTTTGGTAACGGCTATCGCATTACCAAAAATCCTGCTTACAAAGAAGTTATCCAACGTTCAGCACAATCGCTGGCTACGCGTTTCAGGCCTAAAATTCAGGTCATCCAATCGTGGGACAAGAATAAATACTGGGAATGTCCCGTAATTGTAGATAATATGATGAACCTGGAAATGTTAAACTGGGCCAGCGATAACGGCGGCAACGCGCGCTATAAAGAAATTGCCATTACACATGCCAATACCACAATAAAAAACCATTTCAGACCAGATTTTAGCTCTTACCATGTGGTAGATTATAATCCGGTAACTGGCGGGGTCATTAAAAAGGCAACCTGGCAGGGTGCAGCAAACTGTTCGGCATGGTCGCGCGGGCAAGGCTGGGCTTTATATGGTTATACCATGATGTACCGCTTTACCAAAGACCAAAACTATTTAAAACAAGCCATCGGCATTGCGAATTATATCTTAAAAAATCCGAACTTACCGGCCGATAAGATTCCATATTGGGATTTTGACGCGCCATTAATCCCTTATGCCAAACGCGATGCTTCTGCGGGTGCAATTATTGCATCGGCGCTACTCGAACTGGGGCAATATACCGAGGGTAACGAAAAGGCTGAATTTAAATCGGCTGCGGAGACCATGATTTACTCCCTGGCAAGTGAGGCTTATCGTGCCAAGGCAGGTGAAAACGGCGGTTTTTTATTGATGCACAGCACAGGTGCTTTCCCTTTAAACAGCGAAATTGATGTGCCGCTTGTTTATGCCGATTATTATTATTTAGAGGCACTTGCACGATATAAAAAATGGTACCTGTAACAACAATTTAAACAAAATGAACCATAAATCACTTCTAACCATTATTGCCTGCTGTTTATTTTTTACCGCAACAGCTCAAAATAAAAAAACAACTACAGGTGCTGAAGACCGCGCCATTTGGGTAAAGCAATTATACCGGATTGCCAATCCGGTTATTCATAACCTGGCCAACGAAACCTTAAAAAAGAATATGCCTGTAGAAAAAGCTCCTGGCTATGGCTTAAACGCTGCTAAGGTAACCTATCTGGAAGCTTTAGGACGTACAATAGCTGGTGTTGCACCCTGGCTGGCCTTACCCGACGATGAAACTGCCGAAGGTAAATTGAGAAAAACAATGCGTACCGAGCTTTTAAAAGGGCTGGCAAATTCGGTAAATCCCGAGAGCCCTGATTATATCAGTTATCGCTCAGAGAGCCAACCTATAGTTGATGCGGCCTATGTTGCGCATGCCTTTTTACGTGCCCCAAAAGCACTTTGGGAGCCACTTGATGAAACAACCAAGAAAAGATTTATCGAAGAGTTTAAGTCGCTCAGAACCCGTAGCGGTGCGTACAATAACTGGTTACTGTTCTCAGGCTTAACCGAAGGATTCTTATTAAGCATTGGCGAACAATACGATCCGGCCCGCGTACAGTTTGCCATCAATAAAATGAAAGAATGGTATGTAGGCGATAGCTGGTACAGTGATGGTGAAAAATTCAGTATGGATTATTATAACTCTTATGTAATACACCCTATGCTGGTCGATCTTCTAAAAGTGCTGGTAGACAAGAAAAAAGCACAGCAGGCAGATTACGACCTGGCTTTAAAACGGATGGTACGTTATTCTGAATATCTGGAACGCATCATTTCTCCGGACGGCACATACCCTGCCTATGGCCGTTCTATTACCTACCGAACAGCTGCATTTCAGGCTTTGGCACAGGTAGCATTGATGGAAAAGCTGCCGGAATATGTTAAACCTGCGCAGGTTCGTGGTGCTTTAACCAGGGTAATCTATAACCTGTATAACGGGAATCAGAATTTTGATGATAAAGGCTGGTTGGTATTGGGCTTTAACGGGCATCAGCCCGAAGTTGCAGATACCTATACATCTACAGGTAGTTTGTATATGGCAAGTCTGGGCTTTTTAACGCTGGGTTTACCTGCTGACAATAAATTCTGGACAGATGCTCCAGCTCCCTGGACCAGTTTAAAAGCCTGGGGTGGAGAAACGATAAAAAAGGATTATAAAGTTGAGTATTAATACCAATAATCAATATCGTATAAATATATTTGCGGGTAAGATTTGATACCAGTTCAAATCTTACCTCACAACTCAATTTTTAACCAATGAACAAATTCGAAAGCCGTTACGCTCAAAGCCCAAAAGAAGTTAAACAAATGGATACCGCGGCCCTGCGGGATAATTTCTTAATTGAAAACGTGTTTGAAGCCAACCAGGTAAACCTAACTTTATCTCATTTTGACAGATATATTGTTGGCGGAGCAATGCCAATTGACCAGAAAATAGCACTTCCAAATCCTGATGATTTAAAAGCCAGCTACTTTTTAGAACGCCGAGAACTGGGTATTATCAACGTAGGCGGAAAAGCAATTGTTACGGCCGACGGCGAAACCTACGAATTGGACTATAAAGAAGCTTTATATATTGGTAAAGGCACTAAAGAAGTGTTTTTCGAATCGGCTGATAAAGGTGCGGCGACAAAATTATACATCAATTCGGCACCAGCGCACCACACTTACCCAACCAAAAAGGTAAGTAAGGCCGAAGCCGAAATTGTAGAACTGGGTACACCAGAAACAGCAAACCACCGCATTATTAATAAATTATTGGTAAATAGTGTTTTGCCAACCTGTCAGTTACAGATGGGAATGACCGAATTAAAATCGGGCAGCGTTTGGAATACCATGCCTGCGCATACGCACGACAGAAGGATGGAAGCTTATTTTTATTTTGAAGTGCCACAAGGACAAAGTGTTTGCCATTTTATGGGACAACCACAGGAAACACGCCACATCTGGATGCAAGGCGATCAGGCGGTAATTTCACCAAACTGGTCAATCCACTCAGGTGCAGGTACCAGTAATTATACCTTTATCTGGGGTATGGCTGGCGAAAACCTTGATTATGGAGACATGGATCACTGCGCGATTACAGAATTGAAATAAACCGTCATCTCGACTAAAGCGTGCCAATTATATTGGTAGCGGAATGGAGAGATCTTACAAAAGTATCAATAGAAAACACATGTCAAACGTATTTAATTTAGCAGGTAAAACTGCATTAGTTACCGGTTGCAAAAGAGGAATTGGAAAAGCCATGGCTTTAGCACTTGCAGAGGCAGGAGCTGATGTTATCGGTGTATCGGCCAGCCTTGAGTTACAAGGTAGCGCCATAGAAAAAGAAGTTCTGGCGCTAGGCCGTAAATTTTATGCTTACCAGTGCGATTTTAGTAAACGCGAAAACACACTTGCATTTGCTGCGCAGGTAAAAGCCGATCATCCGGTAATTGATATTCTGGTAAACAACGCCGGAACCATTTTGCGTAAACCCATTGCCGAACACCCTGACGAATATTGGGATGAGGTAATTGCGGTAAACCAAACGGCTCCGTTTATCTTAACCCGCGAAGTGGGCCGTGATATGGTTGCCAGAGGTAGCGGAAAAGTAATTTTTACCGCATCGTTATTATCGTTTCAAGGTGGTATTACTGTACCAGGCTATGCTGCAAGTAAAGGTGCAATTGCTTCTTTAACCAAAGCTTTTGCCAACGAGTGGGCATCAAAAGGTGTTAATGTAAATGCCATTGCTCCAGGTTATATTGCTACTGATAATACGACCGCTTTACGCGAAGATCAGGATAGAAGTACTTCAATTTTATCACGTATTCCGGCAGGAAGATGGGGTACGCCCGAAGATTTTAAAGGACCAACTTTATTCCTGGCCTCAGCCGCAAGTGATTATGTGCATGGAACGATTTTAACCGTTGATGGCGGTTGGATGGGACGATAGTTTAGTTCTGAGTCTTTAGTCCTAAGTCTGGAGTCGGTATTAAAAAGAAACCCCGCAGGTTTTAAAATCTGCGGGGTTTTTTATGTCAGCTTATTCTAGTAGAGCTTATAAATCTCTGTAATATCTTTCAATATTTTCTCGAAGTCGATTTTCAGGTCAATTAACCGGCCAGTTTTAATATCAAAAACCCAGCCCTGCACCGTTAATTTACGGCCAACAACGGCTTCCTGCACTGCTGCTGTTTTAAGCAGGTTAACACATTGCTCCTGAACGTTAAGTTCAACAAGACGGTTGTAGCGTGCATCTTCATCAGCTATGGCATTCAATTCATCCTTATGTAAACGGTAAACATCGCGGATGTTTCTTAACCAGGGATTTAAAATACCCAAATCTGCAGGCTGCATAGCTGCTTTAACGCCGCCGCAGTTGTAGTGGCCACATACTACAATGTGGTTTACCTTTAAATGCCTCACCGCGTAATTTAAAACCGTCATTACGCTTAAATCTACGTTGTTTACCAGATTGGCAATATTGCGGTGAACAAACGCCTGCCCCGGTTGGATGCCCATTAAATCTTCGGCAGTAACACGGCTGTCAGAACAACCAATGTATAAAAATTCGGGGCTTTGGCCTTTAGCCAGATCCGTAAAATAATCCGGATTAATGGATAGTTTTTCAGCAATCCATTTTTCGTTGTTTTTAAAAACTTCTTCTACATTCATAATTTAATTCAATAAGGCATGTATTGTTGGTCGGAAAAATTGTAGTATTTATAGGGGCATAAAACTATAAAAGATTTCCAGATTTTGATAACAAATTAAGCCCTTAAAAGTTTAAGGCTTTAGGAAATTTGCTTATACTTAAAATTTCCAGCGCCTGTGTTTTTTATACCCCACTAAATTAGCCTAGATGTTTTGTAAATAAAGCAACTATAAATTAGTGAAAGGTCTTCGACAGGCTCATACTGGCAAGTAAAAGTCGTTAACTGACTGGAAAAAACACCATAAAGTTGTAAGAATTATTTTAATCGCTCTACCAGTTTTTTAATGCTGGTGGCGGCCATCATGTTTTTAAACTCAGGCATATCCTGATGGTCCTTCTCTATCAATTGCTTTAAGCTTCTGTTAAAACTTCTCACAGAAATTCCGAGGTAGGCTGCCATGTCATCTTTTGAGATGGAGATGTGTTCATCAGCCTGTAACTGGAGCAATTTTAATAAGGCATATTCAACTGTGTACAATTGCTGAAAAGAGGCCCTCGTGCTGGTTTGTATTATCCTGGTTGATAGTTCCTGGAGTAAGATTGTAGTAAATTCACTGCTTTTTTGTATCAGCGAGAGGAAAAAATGATCTGGAATCACGTAGGCAGTAACTTCACTAATAGCAGCCACATTGCATAAACAATCAATCTTTTTTAGGGCTTCGAGCTCGCCAACAACCTCGCCTTTGCCCAAAAATTCAATAATAAAATCCTTGCCGTTTTCTTCTGAGATAAAGCATTTGCTGATGCCCTCTTTAATGATGTAGATATTGCTGATTTTATCGCCCTGCTCAATTAACCGGTAGCCTGCCTTAAAACTTTTCAGGCTAATATTAACGTCGGCATTTTCGCTGCTAAAACGTTCAATAAAGGAGAGGAAGGCAAGATTAGTTCGTAGCATATTCTTTTTTGCCGAGACAAATGTCCTTTTTTATCAGGATTGCCGGCGTTACTTTTGTGGCACTAAAGTAAGCATAACCATGAACAATCAGATTACCGTAATTGCTTTTGATGCTGATGATACCCTTTGGGTAAACGAGCCTTACTTCCGCGAAACAGAAGATAAGTTTGCTGCCCTCCTGGAAGACTTCATGCCACGCCACAGTATAATTGCTGAACTCTACAAAACCGAAATTGCCAATTTGCCACTCTATGGTTATGGTATTAAGGGTTTTATGCTCAGTATGATCGAAACAGCAATGAGGATCACAGTGGGGAAAAATGACCCCAAAGTTGTGGAAATGATAATCGAATTGGGGCAGGAAATGTTGAACAAACCCATCGAACTGCTGGATGGGGTAGAGGAAGTACTTAAAGCACTGCACGGAAAATATAAACTGGTAGTGGCTACTAAGGGCGATTTGCTCGATCAGCAAAGGAAATTAACCAAGTCGGGTTTAGACCATTACTTCCATCATATCGAAATTATGAGCGATAAACAGGAAAAGGATTATCAAAAACTGATGAAACACCTGGATTGCCAGCCCGAATCGTTTTTGATGCTGGGTAACTCCTTAAAATCGGATGTGTTACCAGTGCTCAACATTGGCGGGCACGCTGTGCATATTCCGTACCACACCACCTGGGTGCACGAAAGTATTGACCATACCATTGAGCATCCTAATTTTTACGAGATGGAAAGCCTTTCGGAAGTTTTACCAAAATTAATTGAATGAAAGAAAAAATAGATATAGACACCTGGATCAGAAAAGATCATTTTAAATTTTTTAGCACATTTGGCGAGCCATTTTTTGGCGTTACAGTAGATTTAGATTGTACAGCCACTTACAGGGAAGCAAAAGAAAAAACTGTTTCGTTCTTCCTGCTTTATTTGCATAAATCGCTTGCTGCAGCAAATGCGATAGAACCTTTTAGCTACCGCATTATTGATGGTGAAGTTTGGAAATACGACCACGTAAATGCTGCTGCAACCATTAATCGTCCAAACGGTACCTTTGGTTTTGGCTACCTCGATTTTTACGAAGATTTTAACGATTTTAAACTGGCAGCCGATCAGGAAATCGAAAAGGTAAAAGCTACAACAGGCTTAATTCCATCTGCTTCGGGCGAAAATGTAATTCATTACTCGGCACTTCCCTGGTTAAATTTCACTTCTTTATCTCATGCCCGCAATTTTGCTTTTCAGGATAGCTGCCCGAAAATCTCTTTCGGTAAAGTGAGAGATGAAAACGGAAAAAAGATAATGCCGGTTTCGATTCATGTAAACCATGCTTTAATGGATGGCTTCCATGTGGCGCAGTTTGTAGATGCTTACCAGGATTTGCTGAATAACAAAGAACCTGCTTAACCAGATAGGTCCGATGGCATTTCTTCGCTTTTAAGCTGAAAGATGTGCTGCAATAAAAAAAATCAATTATCATTTGCTTTCGATAAAGTATTTGCTATTTTTGCAGCACAGGCAGGAAGCTTGTTTTCATTATCTTATTTGTTTATTCGGATTTGGTTATTGGAATTTAAAAATTGGGGGATTAGCTCATTTGGCTAGAGCGCTTCGCTGGCAGTGAAGAGGTGATCGGTTCGAATCCGATATTCTCCACAACGAAAGCCTTTTAACGAAAGTTGAAAGGCTTTTTTGTTGCCTTAGGGTTTTACTTCCAATTCTATTATCTCGTTGGTATTCCGTTGGTCGCGATTTGCAATCCCGTCCCATAGAATTAGCTACGGTTTAATTTTGAAGCACAAGTCAGGCCACGGCTTAGGCAGATTTGCTAAGACCTGCGCTAGTGAGGGTAAATATTCAAAAAAAGATAAATGGTAATGTTGTACGTATTTTTAGTATCATTTTCAGCCATGTTAAGTATTTTTTTCTGAAGCCATATCTTTCAAAGCATGTCTATAAAGATGTTTATTTGTTAAAAGTGGTTTTAATTCTAATGCCAATTACAATTCTATTTTACTGGATTATAACATATTTTACTATTTATGATAAACCCGAATCTTTTAGAAAAGCAGTAGAATTACTTCACAATAATGAAACGATAACAAGGAAGATAGGAGATTTTGAGTCATATTCTTACTACGAATATGACTTGCCTAATAAGAGTGATAATCCTGCAAATATAAAGCTCTCTTTAAAAGGTTATAAAGCGGTTACTTATATTTCTTGTGAAATTGTAAAGGACTCGGTTGGAAAATGGCAACTAATTAAGATAAATGCAGATAGCTTAATAAAAAATGATTGATGAGCTCTCGTTGCTCAAGATTTGTAATCCCGTCCCATCATGCAGTCATTTCATCATTTCTTTTGCTTTCGAATGAGCCAAAAGCCAACCAAAGTTGCCGATAGCGCGAAAAAGAATACCCACGATAATTTGTCGATTTTGAACGTAAGGAAAGAAAGTGGGCGGTCAAGTACTATTGCGAAAATTTGAGTAATGCAATAGATGCCGCCAAACATGAAAAGGGACATGCCGAGATACAATATAATCCTGCTTGAAAAATTTATCGTATTTTGATTTAGTTTGTATAAGATATATTTATTAGTTTAATCACCACAGTGTGCCAATGGAGCTACACCCCAAATTGTTTACAAAAATGAGTCAAAATCTGAATAAGCTCCACAGCGTAATTAACAGTAACTTTCAAAACCGCATCGCCACTATAATTTATGGCTATAGCCTGCTCCTTTACATTAAAGCCTACATATAATTTGGTCTGGCCTAAATCCCAGTAAACCAGTTCATCAGCGGTTTTAAACAACTGGCCCTGATAGGGTTCTTTAGTATAACCAGGACTGTTCCAAATGGCTTCGGCTAGAGATGTTATTATTGAAATAACTGCTTCAGCATCTTCTTTGGTTAATAAGCAACTTTCGCTGGTTTCTTTATCTAATTCAAGGTGTATTTTATCGGCATCCTTAAATAATAAAATGCTACCGCTTTTAACCAGCCATTTATAAACCTGTTGTTCCTGATTGTTCATGTTAATCGTTGTTATTGGGTACCCACATCCTAAAAAACTTAAACATTTTGGCATATTCTTCCCTGGGCAAAAAGGCTATACAAACTTCCTGATTGTCTAATGCCGATTCGGTAAGTACAATATGGTCTGCTTCCTTTTTAGCGTTTGCAAACTCCGTTTCAGAAACAACACAAACCACCTTCTTAAATATGCCATTTATCCAGGTTTGCATGTTTGCTGTGTTTTCAAATTTTCTAAAACAGGCAAGGGAGGCATGTGCCGTAATAACAGGTACCATTTTATCAGGAACCTCTCTTTTAACTAAAATGTACATCTTCATGGTCTGGTGAGCGCTTTGCGAAGTTGGCGTTGATGATAAACTTACAGAAAAAATGTGAAGATGAAGCGTTTATTCCCATGAGTAACGCAAATTCAACTTTCCCGATTACCTTTTGTATTAAACCCTGGCCCTAAGTTTTTCAATCAGTATGCCGTAAAAAGGGCCGATCGGCATTACTTTCCATAAATACTTTACGGTATTCCCTGGGCGATATACCTTGCTGGATCTTGAATTGCCGGTTAAAATAAGAAACATTATCAAAGCCACAGGCATAACAGATGGCCGTGATGTTGTCCTCTTTCCCAATTAGTAATTTGGTGGCATGGCTTACCCTGATCTCATTTACGAACTGTGAGAATGTTTTGTGGGTGCTGCTTTTAAAATAGCGGCAAAATGCAGCTTTGCTCATACAGGCGATGGAAGCAGCCGATTGGATGTCTATCTCCCGATGATAATTTTCGAATACATAATTGAAAATAGAAGCCAGTTTTTTAGCGTTACTTTCTTTATGGCGTATTTTTCTGATATCGTCTGTAATGAGTAATGCCCCTTTCTTATTGCTCAAAGAAAGTTCTTCCAATATTTGCAGCAACAAAATCAGGTTCTTCATTTGTTGGTTGGGCTGGAACTGAAAGAAACGGCTGCTGATGGAAGCCGCTGCAGTGCCGAATTTTATACCATATATCGATTGCTGTAACAGCTCTTTCACCGCCCTCAGTTCCAGGGTTTCAAAGAATTCCTTTCCCATAAAATCTGCAGAGAATTGCACCACAATGGCATGCGCTACTTCTTCATCGGTTGCCGTTAGGATATCGCTCGAAAAACAATGCACCAGTCCTGGCCCGAACATAAAAACGTCACCCTCCTGATAATTCATCACCTTATTGCCCACATACACCTGACCCGAACTTTTTACAATCAAGATCAGTTCATAACCGTGATGAAAATGAAAAGTATTGGTAAACTGAGGCTGACAGTATTCTTTAATGGCGAAACTGGCATCTTCAGGAGTGGATATCGGTCGGTAAGAAACTTTCATAATTACTGCTTTTTGGTACAATAGTTATCTTTGGGAGCTAAATTTTGCTATTAATGTAAATATAGTATCAAAAATGAGCAAATGAAGTATTTTTATTTCAATTGAAATCTGAATAAGTTTGTTTTACCAGGACGCTGTTATACACAGAGTCTACATTATACTAACCAAAACATTATACCTGATATGGAACTTGCAATACACAATTGGATGCGTGCTGAAACCATCGAAACAACTATACGAAGAGTTGCTGCAATTGGATATACCAGGCTTGAAGTTGCCGGAAACCCCGATCAGTACAATACAAAGGACGTACGAAAACTCATGAAAGAACATGGGCTGAGTTGCTGGGGTTCAGTAACCTTGATGCTTGGCGAGCGTAACCTGCTGGCCGGTAACGAGGGACAACGCGCAGCTTCTGTTCAGTATGTAAAAGATGTAGTGAAAATGGTGAAAGAACTGGATGGCCATATGGTTTCTGTGGTTCCTGCTACAGTAGGGAAGCTGGTGCCCGATGGACGGCCGGAAGAAGAGTGGAACTGGGCGGTTAACGCCATGCAAGAAATATACGAATACAGCGAGGCCGCAGGCGTACTGCTGGGCATTGAGCCCATTAACCGGTTTGAAACCTATTTTATTAACCGTGCCGAGCAGGCATTGGCGCTGGCTGAAGCAGTTGGTCCGAACTGTGGCGTATGTCTGGATACTTTTCACATGAATATCGAGGAAACGGATTTGTTTGAATCCATTAGAAAAGCGAAGGGTAAACTGGTAGGTTTTCATGTGGCCGATAATAACCGCATGGCACCGGGAATGGGAAATCTGAACTGGCCAAAGATTATCGACACCCTTCGGGAAATAAATTATAACGAGGTGCTTTCGGTAGAGTTTTGCGCGCCATTGGATCGTACTCCTGCCAATCCTTATCCAGGTGCTATAGACGAAAAACCCGAAAACCTTACGCCTGAGCAGGAAAAATTCCTGATAGACCATGGCAGCTCGTCGGTTACCGATGCATTTTATACGATGCTAACCCAACAATCATTTAATACCTTATCAAAACTTATTTAAGGCACGAAAGCATCATAAGCAAAGTGCTTAGCAATCGCAATAACCGGGTTTGCATGCTATTAAACACTAGCGCCATACAGATAATTCATAACCGATAAAAGACAAATTATATTTTAATGAAAATAACAAATGTAGAAGCATTTTGGTTACGTTGCCCCATACCTGAGGCGAAACAACATGTATCAGATTATGGGCTTCTTACCAATTTTGATATGACCCTTGTGGTAATTACCACGGATACAGGCTTGCAGGGCTTTGGAGAAGCTAAGGCTGCGGTAGGCTCTTCTGGTGTCTGTGCTTCCATTGTAAATTGTATAGAAAATGAACTCAAGCCCGTGTTGCTGGGCAAGTCGGTAAAAGACATTACGCGGCTGTGGGAAGAAATGTATAATGGAACAAGAGACCACTATGCATTATCGAGGGGAAGAAAATTCCCTATCCTCGGAAGGCGGGGCCTTACAATATCGGCCATGAGTGGAATCGATACCGCATTATGGGATTTGAAAGGGAAAATGCTAAACGTTCCTGTGCTCGATTTGCTTGGCGGTGCCTGCAGAGAGAAAATGCCTGCTTACGCAAGTGGAGGCTGGGCAGACCTGGAACATATAGGCGAGCAGTTGAACGGCTATGTGAGTAAAGGATTTGGAGGGGTGAAAATGCGTGTAGGCGTGATGGATGGTACCGTGCAGAAAAGTATAGACCGGGTAAAAGCGGCCAGAGCGGCACTGGCACCCGACATTAAGTTAATGGTTGATGCGCATGGCACATTCAGCGTACCTGAGGCGAAGCAATTTTGCCGTGGGGTAGAAG
>RCUK01000209.1_pt1 | contig 65833 bp, 68 predicted proteins | sample 2166381 | NCBI WGS metagenome assembly RCUK01 (sample SAMN09932809, study PRJNA488358) | compost metagenome | isolation source: compost soil in an enriched community | place: Germany: Experimental Botanical Garden | reverse complement strand
CGCCAGGCTGACGCGGTAGCCGCGCAGGATCGTGCCTTGCACGTCGTCGTAATCGATGGTGGGATCGGCCATGCTGTCTCTCCGGGGGCTGGGGTGGTGGGGCCGCTTGCGCAGCCCCGGCGTGGCGTTTTCTTTAGACGGAAGCGAGGATTTGCTGGACGGTCTGCGGATAGGCGTTATACAGGCCCGTGTTGGGCACGTGCTGCGCGGCGTCGTTGGCGGTGATGAAGGCTTCGAATGCGGCCACATGGTCGGCAACGGGCATCAGCGCCTTGCCGCCCACGACAAACTGCAGCAGCGCGTCGAATACCTCGCCCAGCTGGGCCACGAAATCCTCGATATAGCCATTGAAACTGCCGTCATACTCGGTGATCACGCCGATGATCAGGGTATCGGAAGTGCCCGTCTTGCCAATGTTGGGCAAGAGATTGGCCTGGGAGCGGTCAAACAGGACGAAGCGGGCAAAGTGCACGGTACCGATATCGGTGAGGGCGGTATTGATCTTCGTCTGGTATTCCTGCAATGCCGCGGCGATGGAGATCGGATTGGTGCCGGGTAGTACCGGCATCATTAAGCACAGTGGATTTGCCATGGAAGGCTCCTCATTACGTGGTTGTCGGGACGACCGACACTACGCCGCGGCTCCTGCTGCGTCAAAAACTATATTTTTGCATTTGTTGCTAAATGTATACTATTGCAACATGATAGTTGCTATGAAATGTGGTCTCATGTGGATAGTTGCCGAGGCTGGCCGATGCCCGTGGACACTCTGCCGCCAGGCGGTTCTTGCCTGATTCTGCAAGCGCAAGTGGCGTCGTTGGCAGCGCCGGGATCCGCAGGATTTATTTGAGGCGGCTGCACTGCCCGCCGTCAAAACCGGATGGGGCAAGGCGCCGCGGTCCCTTCGCCGAAACCGGCGTAGCCGGATCGCGCGCTGAGGTTCAGCGACATGCTGCCTTTGTCCGGTAAATAGATGCAGTATTCGCCAGTCGCCGTGATGACGCGGTAAATGCGCTTGGGGTCGTTCGGCGCGCTGAACAGCTCGATGCGTGCCGCTTCGAACCACTTTGGCTTGACCGCCGCATGCGCTTCCGCAAAACCCTTTGCCAGGCGCGTCTGCGGGGTATCGGGCGGCGCCACGAACTCCTGCGGATGCTCGGCGCGCAGCTGGCGGTCGATGGCGCCGGCTGCCTGCAGCGCCCGTTGCGCCAGGGTGAGGGGGGAGGCTTTGGGTTCTGCCGGCACAGATTCTGACGACGCGGCGTAGTCTTGTGATGCGGCCGCCTCCTTCGGTGGCGACACGCTTGCCGCCCTGGATGGAAGGGCCGGCGGACGTGCCGGCGCCGGATCGGGCTCGGCGGGTGGAATGATCGCCCTTATTGGCGGCAGTGGCGGCATCAGCTGCAGCCAGACCCGGTCATCGTGCTCGATTCTCATTTGTACGGGCCGCGTGGCGACCCAGAACAGCGCCAGGTGCAGCACGATAATCGCGGCGACGTACGGGCCCTGGGGACGCCGGCCGAGAGAAAAATCATGCTCCTGTCGTGCAGGGTCGATAGGCATCTGTTCCATGCTTGCGTGATGAAGGTGGCACCAGTATGTAAATTTGCAACAGTGCTGTAAACAGGTTTCGGGCAGAGCGCGGATTGCGCTCCCCAGGGTACTGAAAAATGCGCCTGTGTGATGATTTTGTCAAGCCGTCAATCCTCGGCCTGGAACTCGCTGGCCGAGACGAACAGGTCCCACGAGGCGATGAACAGGGCCGCGACCACGGGGCCGATGACGAAGCCGTTCAGGCCAAACAGGGCCATGCCGCCCACGGTGGACAGCAGCACCACGTAGTCGGGCATCTTGGTGTCCTTGCCCACCAAAATGGGGCGCAGCACGTTGTCGACCAGGCCGATGACGAAGACGCCGAAAGCGGCCAGGCCTGCGCCTTGCCAGATGGCGCCCGTGGCCAGGAAGTAGACGGCCACGGGTGCCCAGACGAGGGCGGCGCCGACGGCCGGCAGCAGCGACAGGAAGGCCATCAGCACGGCCCACAGCAGGGGCGCCGGCACGTCGAGGAACCAGAACGCCAGGCCGCCGAGGGCGCCCTGGGCGATCGCCACGAGGATGTTGCCTTTCACCGTGGCGCGGATCACCGTGGTGAAATTGGTGAACAGGCGCTGCTTGTACTTGCGGCTCAGCGGCACGGCGCCCTTGATGCGGGCCGACAGGGTCGAGCCATCGCGCATGAGGAAAAACAGCAGGTACAGCATGATGCACAGGCTGGTGAGGAATTCGAAAGTGTACAGGCCCACGTTGATGGCTTTCACCGCCACCACCTGGCTCACCTGCGTGGCGCCCTCGGCCAGCTTGTCCTGCATGCTGGCCAGGCTGGTCAGGTTGAAGCGGTCGAGCAAATTGATCAACCATTGCGGCAGCACGGCCATGATTTTATTGAAGAACATGGCGACCGTGAATTCGCCCGAGCGTACCATTTCCACGACGCTGGCCGCCTGGTTCACGAGCGATACGGAAATGAGCGACAGCGGCAGGATCACGATGACGATGATCAGCAGCAAGGTCAGCAGCGACGCCAGGCCGGCGCGTCCCCTGGTTTTCAGCAGCAGCCAGCGGTACACGGGCGCGAACAGGATCGCCAGGATGACGCCCCAGAAGATGGCGCCCGCATACGGCGCCAGTATCCAGCCGAAGCCGATGGTGACGATGCTCAGGAGGAGCAGGAACACTTTCTGGTGCAGCGTGAGGGTATGCATGGGCGGTAGCGTAATGATAAGGGTTGAGTTGCCCCATCATAAGCGAGGCATGGTGCGGCGCGCCATACAATTGTCGTGATGCGTGCGCGAGCGCATCTGACGCCGGCGGGCTGGCAACGCGGTGGCGGCAATTCCAGTAAGCTGTCGTTCCAGGCGTTCCATCCCGGGCGCTTTTAACTTCGATTTCAGGAACGCGCGTGCTTGACCCCATTCACTTTTATGAACCTGCGCAGGGCCATGGCCTGCCGCATGACCCTTTCAATGCCATCGTGGGGCCGCGGCCCATCGGCTGGATCGCCTCGCGCAGCAGCGAGGGCGTGCTCAATCTGGCGCCGTACAGCTTTTTCAATGCCTTCAATTACCATCCGCCGCTGATCGGTTTTTCCAGCATCGGCCGCAAGGATACCTTGCGCAATATCGAACAGACAGGGGAATTCGTGTGGAACCTGGCAACGCGTCCGCTGGCCGACGCGATGAATACCAGCTGTGCGCCCGCGCCGCCCGAAGTCGATGAATTCGCGCTGGCCGGCCTGACGCCGGCCGCCTCGCGCATCGTCAATGTGCCACGCGTGGCCGAAAGCCCCGTCTCCTTTGAATGCCGGCGCACGCAGATCATCGAGCTGCAAGGCGTCAATGGCGATGGTGTTGGCAGCTGGCTGGTGCTGGGGGAAGTGGTGGGCGTGCACATCGCGCGCCACCTGCTCAACGATGGCGTGTATGACACGGCAGCCGCCGCGCCGATCTTGCGCGGCGGCGGTCCGGCCGATTATTTCGAGATCGGGCCGGACAGCCTGTTCCACATGCGCCGGCCCGCCTGGCCGTAACATCATGCCGGGAGCGGATGGCGTTCCCTGACGATGCCGCGATAGATCAGCCATGTCGCCACCAGGCTGATGGCGCCGGCGCCGGCCATCCAGTAGCCTGGCGCCGCCTTGTCGCCGGTGCTCTCGATCAGCAAGGTCGATACCAGCGGCGTCATGCCGCCGAACAGCGCGGTGGCCAGGCTGTAGGCCAGCGAAAAGCCCGTGGTCCTGACGCTGGCCGGGATGATTTCCGTCAGCGCGACGATGGTGGCCCCGTTGTAGCTGCCGTAGAGGAAGGACAGCCACAGCTCCACCATCAGCATGTGGTCGAAACTGGGATGGGCGACCAGCCACGACAGGGCAGGATACGCGGTCAGCACCGTCAGCGCCGAGCATACGGCCATGATGGGCCAGCGCCCGATGCGGTCGGACAGCGCGCCCATGACGGGCAGCCAGATGAAGTTCGACAGGCCGATGCACAAAGTGACGAGCAGGCTTTCCTCGGTGCTCAGCTTGAGTACGTTCTTGCCGAAGGTCGGCGTGTAGACGGTGATCAGGTAGAACGCGACCGTCGTCAGCACGATCAGCATCGTTCCGGTGACCACCAGCGGCCAGTTGAGGGCGATCGTCCCCAGCATTTGCCGGAACGTCGGATGCGATTTGCGCGTCAGGTAGGCCTCGGTCTCCTGCAGCGAACGGCGGATGTAGAACACCACGGGGATGATGGAGCAGCCGATGAAGAACGGAATGCGCCAGCCCCAGTCCGCGATGAATTCCTTGCTCAAGGTTTCGTTGAGATAGTAGCCGAGCGCGGCGGAAAAGATGATGGCCACCTGCTGGCTGGCCGATTGCCAGCTGACGTAATAGCCCTTGTTGCCGGGTGTCGCCATCTCGGACAGGTAGACGGACACGCCGCCCAGTTCCACGCCGGCGGAAAAGCCTTGCAGCAAACGCCCGATCAGCACGAGGAATGGCGCCAGCAGACCGATGGTGGCATAGCCGGGCACGAAGGCGATCAGCGCCGTGCCGGAAGCCATGATGGCCAGGGTCAGCACCAGGCCCTTGCGGCGGCCGATGCGGTCGATATAGCTGCCGAGGATGATGGCGCCCAGCGGCCGCATGAAAAACCCCGCGCCGAAGGTGGCGAACGTCATCATCAGGGCCGCGTATTCGCTGGTGGCCGGGAAGAAGGCCTTGGCAATGTACGTGGCGTAAAAGCCGAACAGGAAAAAATCGTACATTTCGATGAAGTTCCCGCTCGTCACCCGGATGACGGTGGCGATGCGCGAGGGCTGGCGCACTTGCGCGCGCGGCGTTGCCGCCCTGGCGATGGGCGCGGCGGTGGAGGGAATGTCCATGATTTACCTATTGATGAAAGATGAGTGACGCACGCCTAGTGCATTGCTGGCGCTGGCGCCGGCGCCGCCGCCGGTTCCAGACCGGTCGCTTCGATCGCGCCGGCGTTGTCAGAGGAGGCGAGGAAGCGCAGCAGGGCCCGGCCGGCTTCAGGCTGTTTGCCGCCCGGGACCAGCGCCGCCGAAAACTGCGTCATCTTCTGTACTTCCGGCGGCAGCAGGCCGACGATGTCGATGCCTTCGACCGGCAGCAGCTCGCTGCGCTGCTGGCAGCCGAAATCGGCCTGGCCATGCGCGATGATTTCGCCGACGGGGGTGGCGGGAATTTTTGCGGCCTTGCCTTGCATCTGCTCCGAAATCTGCAGCTTGTTCATCAGCTGCGTCTCGATGTAGACGCCGCTGGCGCTGTCCGAATAGGCGACCTTGTCCGCCTTCAGGAAAGCGCTGCGCAAGCCCTCGGTGGTGCTGATGTCGGGCTTGGCCGCACCGCGCCGCACGGCGCAGGCAATCGGCGAATTGGCCAGCACCACCTTGCTGCCGGGGACCAGGCGGCCTTCCTGCATCAGTTTGTCGAGCGCGTCGCCCACCATGATGACGACGTCGATCGGCTCGCCGCGCGCCAGGCGCGCCGGGATCGCATTCTTGGTCGTCCCCATCGACGGTCCCCATTCGGAAACCAGATGGTCGCCGCTGGCGCGCTCGTAGGCGGGCGCGAGGTTTTTATAGGCCTGGGCGAAACCGCCCGAGCTGACCACGCGGATATCGGCGGCATGGGCCGCGCCGGCGGCCAGCAGCATGAAGCCGGCCAGGATGGGGGCGGAGCGCCGCACGAGGATATGTTGAAGCATGGTTGTTTCTCCTGTCGTTAAAATTTGTGCATGAGGCCGAGCGTCAAGCCCATGCCTTTGCGGTCGTTGGCCCGCGTTCCCGTGACGCCGGCGGCATCGCCTTGCCACAAGGTGTAGTCCGATTCCAGGTACAGGGTGGAGCGTGGCGAGAGCGTTTTTTCAAGGTAGGCGAAAGCGCGCTGGAAGCCGTCGTCGACGTGGCCCGTGGCGCTGCGCCGCACCTTGTAGTAGGCGGTCGTGAGCAGCACGCCCGGCGCCATTTGCCGTCCCACGCCGGCCGATATCACGCCTTGCCGGACCGACTTGCCGGCGCCCACGTCGGCGCGGTTGACGCCCAGGTTGGCCTTGAACTGCCAGGTGTCCACCTTGTAAGCGGCGCCCACGGTGGCGGCGTCGAGACTGCGGTTGTCGCGGTTGCGAAAGCGCATCGCCGCCCCGGACACGGCCAGCCCCGCCTGCTGGTACGTCAGGGCGCCGCCCCAGGTCGACAATGGCGACGTGGCGCCGGCCACCTCGCCGAACGAGTAGGCGGCGCGCGCCACCACCGGCCCGAGGCTGGCGCTGGCTTTCACCATGTTGTCGAGCCGGTAGAAGTTATCGGCATAGCCGCTGCTGCCATATTGCTGGCCGAAAGAGTGGCGGCCAAAAGCCGTATTGCTCAAGCCCGTGATGTTGACGTTCGGATTGAACGAGGCGTAGCGGATACCCAGCGGGTCCACCGGCGCGATGGCGTCGGCCAGCAAGGTCGCCTGGCGCCCCAGGGTCACGGAGCCCAGCGGCGACTTCAGTCCCACCCACGCTTGCCGGTCGAACAGCTTGTCGGATTTGGCCGCACTGCCCGTGTCCAGATTCAGGCCGCCCTCGAGGCGGTACAGCGCCTGCCAGCCGCCGCCGAGGTCTTCCTGGCCGCGCAGGCCCCAGCGGCTTGTGTTGTTGATGCCGCTGCTGACGGCGGGCGTGGTGCCGCCGGCGGTGGGCGCGTTGGCGGCGTTCAAGCCTTTTCCGTAGCGGATGCCGGCATCCGCAATGCCATACAAGACCGCGCCGCTCTGGCCCAGGCAGGCGCCGCTGGCCGCGAACAACAGCGCGAACGTGGAACAATGTCGCATGGTGTCTCCATTTTTTTTGGGGGATGCCTTCTTGGCGAGGCTCAGCATTAAGACCCCATCATCGTTGAAATGGCATAATTTGATAATTGCAATTTTTCCGGGGATTAATGCATGCAGCGCATCAATTACGAACTTCATGATTTGCAGGCCTTCGTGGCCGTGGCGGAGCGCAACAGCTTTCGCCAGGCCGCGGCCGACCTGTTCCTGTCGCAGCCGGCACTGAGCCGCCGCATTGAAAAACTCGAGGATGCGCTGGGCGTCAAGCTGTTCGAGCGCACCACCCGGCGCGTGCAGCTGACCAATGTGGGGCAGGTGTTTCTGGTGAACGTGCGCGATGCGCTCAACGGCCTCGAGGATGCCGTGCTCGGTGTCGCCGACCTGGCCGCGCACCGGACGGGGACGGTGACGTTCGCCTGCGTGCCATCGGCCGTGTGGCACTTCCTGCCGGACGTGCTCAAGCGCTTCAGCGCGCAGTTTCCGAAAATCCGCGTGCGCGTGCATGACGAAAGCGCGCAGGACGTGCTCAATCTCGTGCTGACGGGCGAGGCGGATTTCGGCATCAGCTTTACGGGCGCGGAAAATCCGGAGATCCATTTCCAGCCCATCTATGTCGAAACCTACGTGCTGGCGATGCGGCACGATCACCGGCTGGCCAGGCGCAAGAAGCTGAGCTGGAAGGATACCGTCGACGAACGCTATATCTCGGTGGCCAAGTCGAGCGGCAACCGCAGCGTGCTCGATGCGGCGCTGGCCGGCGTGGAAAAGCACCCGTGGATCTCGTGCGAGATCAACCACGTGTCAGGCATCTTGGCGCTGGTGGAGTCGGGTTTGGGCGTAGCGGCCGTGCCGGGGTTGTCCATCCTGCCGGAGCGGCAGGGTACGGTGGTCGGCGTACCGCTCGTCAATCCCGCCGTGAAACGGACATTGGGCTTGATCAGCCGGCATCAGCATGCGATGCCGCCTGCATCGCGCACCCTGTTCGACATGATGAGCGCGAGCATAGGCAAGCAGGGGCGGCGGGCGTGAGCGGTCCTATTTTTGCATGATGGGATCGCGCCCCAGTGTGCGCGCCAGCGCGCCGCCGTCGCCGCGCCAGAATTCGCGGTCGGCCAGGCGCACACGCTCGGCCGCGTGCTGCATGTGTTCCATGGCCGCCTGGCGCGCCCGTTGCGGGTCGCCGTCGGCAATCGCCTGGACGATCTTTTCATGTTCGCGCCGCACTTCGATGGAAAAATCCGTGCGCCGCGCTTCATTCGCGCGCGTCACCTTCACGGCCGAGCGGATCGGGTCGGCAAACATGGCAACGAATTTCGGCCAGTAAGGATTGCCCGTCGCTTCGGCGATCGACAGGTGCAGGCGCACGTCTTCTTCCACGCCATCGACGCCGGCCGCCACGGCTTCCTCGATCCGGTGCAACGCATGCTCGATGTCGGCCAGCTGGCCCGGCGTGCGCCGCACGGCCGCCAGCGCGGCGATTTCCGCCTCCAGTCCCTGCCGCACTTCGATCAGGTTCAGCAGCGATTGCACCGACTGCTCCGTCAGCTCGTCGCCCCGTTCGCCCGTCTTCGCGCCATCCTGTGCGCACACGAAGGTGCCGCTGCCCTTGCGCGTAACGAGGATGCCATCGGCCTGCAGCAGGGCGATGGCTTCGCGCAGCACCGTGCGGCTCACGCCGAAGTGGCTGGCCATCGCCTGCTCCGACGGCAAACGCGTGCCGCTGGCCAGGCCATCGTTGTGAATTTGCTGGCGCAGCCGTGCCGCCACCCGCGCACCCAGGGTGCCGGTGGTGAAACTGCCCGCGGCGGGCTCCGGCGGGGGAAGGGTAAAGCGGAACGTGCGGTCCATCGGTGCATCCTTGTGCTAGCGGTTCTCATGGGGCTTGCCTGCTTGCCATTATATGGAATATACAGCTTGACACACACAAAACACACACATAATATACATCCATACAAATTTTAGACAAGTTGCCAGCCACCTCCGGTGGACCATAAAAACCCGGCACGGTCGATCCCCCAGCGATCAGGAGACAAGCATGGACGTATCACAAGCATTGCCCGGGCAGCCGGCCGGCGCCGCCGCAAGCCAGAAAACCATCGACGACGCCGTCTACCGCAAGGTGACCTGGCGCATCATCCCGTTCCTCATGCTGTGCTACATCGTCGCTTACCTCGACCGTGTCAACGTGGGCTTTGCCAAGCTGCAAATGCTGGCCGACCTGCAGTTTTCCGAAACCGTGTACGGCCTGGGCGCAGGCGTGTTCTTCCTCGGTTACTTCCTGTTCGAGGTGCCCAGCAACGTGATGCTGCACAAGATCGGCGCGCGCGTCTGGATCGCCCGCATCATGATCACGTGGGCCGTCATCTCGGGCGCCTTCATGTTCGTCACGACGCCGACCCAGTTCTACGTCATGCGCTTCCTGCTCGGCATCGCCGAGGCGGGCTTCTTCCCCGGCATCATCCTGTATCTGACCTACTGGTATCCGTCCGAGCGCCGTGCGCGCATGGTGTGCACCTTCATGGCCGCCATTCCCGTGGCGGGCCTGATCGGCGGCCCCCTGTCGGGCTGGATCATGGAAACCTTCGCCGGCTGGCACGGCTATGCGGGCTGGCAGTGGATGTTCGTGCTCGAAGCGATTCCCGCCGCGCTGATGGGCGTGGCCGTGCTGTTCTACCTCGATAACAGCATCCGCGCCGCGAAGTGGCTGACGGAAGACGAAAAAGTCATCCTCGAACAGCGCATCGCCACGGAAGCGCAGGGCAAGGTATCGCACCCGTCGATCCGCGCCATGTTCGCCGACCCGCGCATCTGGGTCATGGCCCTGATTTATTTCTGCTGCGTGATGGGCCAGTATTCGCTGACCTTCTGGCTGCCCAGCCTGATCAAGGCGGCCGGCGTGACGGGCGTGCTCAATATCGGCCTGTTCACGGCGATCCCGTACTCGGTGGCCGTGGCGTCGATGATACTGCTGGGCCGCAGCTCGGACAAATACCGCGAACGCCGCTGGCACATGGCCATCCCGCTGGTCGTCGGCGCCGCCGCCATCGTCTGCAGCGCGCTGGCCGGCGCCCACAACACGGGCTGGGCCATCTTCTTCCTGACGATCGCCGCCGGCGGCATCCTCGCTGCCTCGCCGATGTTCTGGAGCCTGCCGACGGCTTTCCTCGGCGGCGTCTCGGCCGCCGCCGGCATCGCCGCCATCAACTCGGTGGGCAACCTGGCCGGCTTCGCGGCGCCGTACATGATCGGCTCGATCAAGGACCTGACGCAGTCGACCGACATCGCCATCTACCTGCTGGCCGGCATCCTGGTGATCGGCGCGGCCATCATCATGCGCGTGCCGGCCAAGCTGGTGAACAAATAACAAATGGAGCAAATAATGAGCGCAACAATAGAAAAAGTAGGCGTGATCGGCCTGGGCGCCATGGGCATGGGCATCGCGCAATCATTGCTGCGCGCCGGCTTTGAAGTACATGCCTGCGACGTGCGCGCCGACACCGTGCAAGCGCTGGCCGGCCAGGGTGCCCATGCGGCGCAGTCTCCGGCCGCGCTGGCGGCGCAGGTACAAGCGATGCTGATCGTCGTCGTCAATGCGCAGCAGACGGAAGCCGTGCTGTTTGGCGAACACGGTGCGGCTGCCAGTCTGGCGCCGGGCAGCGTGGTGATCGCCTGCGCCACCGTGGCGCCCGAGTTTGCCGAGGCCCTCGGCGCACGCCTGGCGGCCATGGGACTGCGCTTCATCGATGCACCCATTTCCGGCGGCGCGGCCAAGGCGGCTGCCGGCGAGATGTCGGTGATGGCGGCCGGCGCGCCCGATGCGTTCGACGCTTGCGCCGGCATTTTCGACGCCATCTGCGCCAAGCTGTACCGCCTGGGCGAACAGCCGGGGCAGGGCTCGAAGGTCAAGATGATCAACCAGTTGCTGGCCGGCGTGCACATCGCCGCCGCCGCCGAAGCGATGGCGCTGGGCTTGCGCGCCGGCTGCGATCCGGATGCCCTGTACGAAGTCATTTCAAATAGCGCCGGCAGTTCCTGGATGTTCCAGAACCGGGTGCCGCACATCCTGAAGGGCGACTACACGCCGCTGTCGGCCGTGAATATCTTCGTCAAGGATTTGGGCATCGTGCTCGATTACGCGAAGAAAAGCGTGTTTCCATTACCGTTGTCCGCCACGGCGCACCAGATGTTCATGCAGGCGTCGGCGGCCGGTTTTGGCGGCGAGGACGACTCGGCCGTCATCAAGACTTTCCCGGGCATTACTTTGCCGGTGCAAGCGTCACTGAATCAAGAGGAACCATCATGACCGTACTACTGGGATGTATCGCCGACGATTTCACGGGTGGCACCGACCTGGCCGGCATGCTGGTCAAGGCCGGCATGCGCACGGTGCAGCTGATCGGCGTACCGCAAGGTCCGCCGCCAGCCGATGTCGACGCCGTCGTCATCGCCCTCAAGTCGCGCACGAATGCGCCCGAGGAAGCCGTGGCCGAATCGCTGGCAGCGCTGGCCTGGCTGCAGCAAGCCGGATGCAAACAGTTCTACTTCAAGTACTGCTCCACGTTCGACTCCACGCCGCGCGGCAATATCGGCCCCGTGGCCGAAGCGCTGATGCGGGCGCTCGACACGGATTTCACCATCGCCTGTCCCGCATTCCCCGCCAACGGCCGCACCATCTACAAGGGCAACCTGTTCGTCGGCGACGTGCCGCTGGCCGAATCGGGCATGCGCGACCATCCCCTGACGCCGATGACGGATTCGAACCTGGTGCGCGTACTGCAGCAGCAGGTGCAAGCCAAGGTAGGCCTGGCCGATTTCTCCGTGGTGGAGAAGGGCGCGGCCGCCATCGCCCAGCGCTTCACGGACTTGCGCGGCCAGGGCTGCCATTTCGCCGTCGTCGATGCCGTCTCGAACCGCGACCTGGAAGCCATCGGTGCCGCCTGCGCCGACTTGAAACTGGTCACGGGCGGCTCCGGCATCGCGCTGGGATTGCCGCAGAATTTCCGCCAGCGGGGCCAGCTGGCGCCATCGCCGGCGGGACAGGCTGGACGCTTGCCGCCGCCGACGGGTTTGCGCGCCGTGATCTCGGGCAGCTGCTCGGTGGCCACGCAGCAGCAGGTGGCGCACCTGCGTGAACTGGCGCCGGCGTTCCACGTCGACCCGCTGCAGCTGGCCGCAGGCGGCGAGGTGGTCGATGCTGTGGTTGAACAGGCCTTGGCCTGGGCCGGCGTGTACCTGGCGCAAGGGCCGGTGCTGATCTATGCCACGGCCACGCCGGACGCCGTGCGCGCCGTGCAGGCGCAGCTGGGCGTGGAGCGTGCCGGCGCCCTCGTCGAGGAAACCCTGGCCGCCATCGCCCAAGGCCTCGTGCGCCTCGGCGTGGGCCAGCTGATCGTCGCCGGCGGCGAAACCTCGGGCGCCGTGGTGAAAGCGCTGGGCGTGGCGGGCTTGCGCATCGGCCCCGAGATCGACCCTGGCGTGCCGTGGACGCAAGCTTTGCCCGCGCCGGGCGACGATGGCAGGGCACCGTTGGCGCTGGCCCTCAAGTCCGGCAATTTCGGCACGGTCGATTTCTTCAGCAAGGCCTGGCAGGTGCTGGCATGAGCGCCACCGAATCGCGCCAGCGCGAGCTGATCGTCGACTTCGGGAAGTCGCTGTTCGAGCGGGGCCTGACGGCCGGCAGCAGCGGCAACCTGAGCGTGCGCCTGGATGACGGCTGGCTGTTGACGCCCACGAACGCCAGCCTGGGACGGCTCGATCCCGCGCAATTGTCCAAGCTCGATTGGGACGGCAATTTGATCAGCGGGGCGCCGCCGTCAAAAGAAGCGTTCCTGCACCGCGCTATGTACGAAGAGCGGGGTAGCGCCGGCGCCATCGTGCATCTGCATTCGACCCATTCGGCCGCCGTGTCGTGCATGTGCGGCTTGAACCATGACGACTGCATTCCGCCGCTCACGCCCTACTTTGTGATGAAGGTGGGGCGCTTGCCGCTGGTGCCGTATCACCGTCCCGGCGACCCGGCGCTGGCGGGCGCGATTGGCGCCATGGCGCGCAAGCACTCGGCCGTGCTGCTGGCCAATCACGGTCCCGTCGTATCGGGCACGAGCCTGGAAGCGGCCGTGTATGCGGCCGAGGAACTGGAAGAGACGGCCAAGCTGTTCCTGCTGCTGCGCGACGTGCCCACGCGCCCGCTCGACGCGGCGCAGATCGCGGACCTGAAGCACACGTTCAAACTCGACATATAAGATTCCCAAGGAGATACCGCATGCCCCGTTTTGCCGCCAACTTGACCATGATGTTCAACGAAGTCCCTTTCCCGCAGCGCTTTGCCGCCGCCGCGCAAGCGGGTTTTAAAGGCGTCGAATTCCTGTTCCCGTATGACCACGCGCCGCAGGAAGTGGCCGGCTGGCTGCGCGAGCACGGTTTGCAGAATGTGCTGTTCAACCTGCCGCCGGGCGACTGGGCGGCCGGTGAGCGGGGCATTGCGTCGCTGCCGGGCCGCGAAGAAGAATTCCGTGCCGGCGTGGCGCGCGCCATCGAGTATGCGCTGGCGCTGGGCACCCCGCGCGTGCACATGATGGCGGGCCTGCTGCCCGTCGGCGCCGACGTCAACCTGCACCGCGCCACCTACCTGGCCAACCTGCGGTACGCGGCCCAGGCCGTGGGCGAGCATGGCCTTGAGCTGCTGATCGAACCGATCAACGGGCGCGACATGCCCGGCTACTTCCTCGTCACGCAGGCACAGGGCCATGCGCTGCGCCTGGAGTCGGGCGCGCCCAACGTCAAGGTGCAGATGGATTTTTACCACACGCAGATCGTCGAGGGCGATATCGCCATGACGTTCAAGAACAACTTCGATGGCATAGGCCACGTGCAGATCGCCAGCGTCCCGGCCCGCAATGAACCGGACGATGGCGAAGTCAACTACCCGTATCTGTTCAAACTGCTGGACGAGCTGGGCTACGAGGGCTGGATCGGCTGCGAATACCGTCCGCGCGGGCGCACCGAGGATGGCCTGGGCTGGCTTGCCGCTTACAACAACAAACAAGGAGCATGAAGATGAAAGTACTGATTACCGGCGGCGCCGGATTCCTCGGGCAGCGCCTGGCGCGCCAGTTGCTGGCGCAAGGCCAGCTGACGGACAGCCACGGCCAGTTGCAAACGATCAGCGAGCTGGTACTGGTCGACGTGGTGGCCGCGCATGATTTCAACGATGCGCGCGTGACAGTGGTCACGGGCGACATCGCCGACGGTGCTCTCATGCGCGCTACCATCGATGCGCAGACCAGCTCGATCTTCCACCTGGCCGCCATCGTCAGCGGCCAGGCGGAAGCCGATTTCGAGCTGGGCATGCGCATCAACCTCGACGCCTCGCGACTGCTGCTCGACATCTGCCGCGAACTGGGACACAAGCCGAAGGTCGTGTTTACCAGTTCCGTGGCCGTGTACGGCGGCAAGCTGCCGGACGTGGTGCAGGATACGACCGCGCTCAATCCCCAGTCCTCGTACGGCGCGCAAAAAGCCATAGGCGAATTGCTGCTCAACGACTACAGCCGCCGCGGCTTTGTCGACGGCCGCGTGCTGCGCCTGCCGACCATCAGCGTGCGTCCCGGTAAACCGAACAAGGCAGCGTCGTCGTTCGCCAGCGGCATCATCCGCGAACCGTTGAATGGCGAGGCGGCCGTCTGCCCCGTGTCCACCGATTTGCGTCTGTGGCTGCTGTCGCCGCGCGGCGCCATCGTCTCGCTGATTGCCGGCCATGAACTGGCGGGCGAGGCCTTCGGCGCCAGCCGCACGGTGAACTTGCCGGGTTTGAGCGTGAGCGTGGGCGAGATGATCGCCGCACTGGAACAGGTGGCCGGCAGCGAAGTAACAAAGCGCATCAGCTATGCGCCCGATCCGGCCGTCGAACGCATCGTCAAGAGCTGGCCCGGCGCCTGGGACACGGCGCGGGCCGAAGCGTTGGGCTTGACGGCCGATGCGGACTTCGCCGGCATCATCCGCGCGTATATCGACGACGTGAAAGCGGCGGGCTAGGCTGCTGTTGCCAACTGCGAGCGGCGATAGTCGAGCGGCGTACTGCCCACCAGTTCCGCAAAACTGCGGCTGAAATGGGCCTGGTCGAAAAAGCCCAGTGCATGCGCCAGGCTGGCCAGGTCGGGCGCATCGGGCTGCGCCAGGCGCCAGATCGCTTCCTGCAGGCGGTAGCGCTGGATCACCCACTTCGGCGGCACGCCCACGTAGTTGGCGAACAGACGCTGCAGCCGGCGTTCGCCGATGGCCATTTTTTTGCACAGCTGCGCCACGCTCGCCGGGCCGTTGTGGGCCGCCGCCGCGGCCGTCAGCCTGGCGGCCAGCAGGGCCGCGTCACCGACCTGCGGCAGCCGTGCCAGCAGCAGCGCCTGCGCCTGCGCCACCATGGCTGCATCGTCGGCTTGCCCCAGCACGAGCGCCTCGGCTTCCCCTGCCGGCATGCCCAGCAGGGCGTCGGTGGCGATGGTCGTATCGGTGAATGACGACAGGGGCTGGCTGATGAACGGGCGCAGGCCGCCCGGCGCGAAACGCACGCCCAGCACCTTGCCCGCACCGGTCAACGGCCTGTCAAAGGCGCCGCGCACGACGCCATGGATGGCGGTGCGCCCAAGGTCGAACACCAGGTGGGCGTTCGGGTAGGGGAGCACGCGCTGCGTCTCCGGCGCGCAGCCCCGCCTGTCCCATTCGACCACCCAGAAATACTCGACGAACGGCGCCAGCGCGGTGTCCGGCGCATAGGTCGCCAGCCGTATGCGGCGCGCCGCCGCCTGCGGGTCGACGATGCCCTTCGGCGCCTGGCCGCGCGCGGCGAGCACATTGCGCGTGCTGTCGGTTTTATCCAATATTTGTCTCCTGCGCGGCAATAAGATGGTTCTCTCGCATCGATTGAAAGGGAATCATGAAATTACACAGCTTGTCCGGCCTGGTGCTGGCCGCATGTTGTCTATCGGTGGCGCCGGCCGGCGCCGCCTCGTCTGCAGAGGGAGATCATCGCATGCCAGTGCACGCCACGGGAAGTTTCAGCATCACCATGACACCATCCGTGGCGCCGCAGCGCGCGGGGCGTACGACCTTGGGCAAGGTGCTGCTCGATAAAGTCTATGCCGGCGACCTGGTCGCCACGGCCAAGGGGGAGATGCTCAGCGCCGTCACCGACACCAAAGGCGCGGCCGGCTATGTCGCCATGGAAGCCATCACGGGCGTCTTGCAGGGCAGGGAAGGCAGCTTCGTGGCGCAGCATGCGGGCACCATGGCCGATGGCAAGCAGCGGCTGTCCATCGTCATCGTGCCGCATTCCGGCACGGGGCAGCTGACGGGCATCAGCGGGACGCTGGCCATCCGCATTGAAAACGGCCAGCATTTCTACGACATCGACTATTCGCTGCCGGAGTAGGGCAAAGCCCATGGGCAGCGGTCCTGCAGGTGCTGGTGCGGTCAAGGTAGCGAGCGGCTCAGGTAGGTCGGATTAGCGGCAAGGCCGCGTAATCCGACACCACCGCCGCGCCAACGATGTTGTCGGATTACGCTGGCCTGGCGGCCAGCTAATCCGACCTACGCGAGGTTTATTTGCCCAGTATCGATGCCACATTATCGGTACCCGGTGCGCCGAACAGCTGCTGCTTGAGGATATGCAGCTGGTCGCGCACTTGCGCCGCTTTTTCGAACTCGAGGTTCTTGGCGTGGTCGACCATCAGTTTTTCCAGGCGCTTGATTTCCTTGCTGACCTGCTTCTCGCTCATCGATTCGAACTTGGCCGCTTCCTGCGCCACTTGCAGGGTTTCGCGTGCTTCCTGCGGGCTGTAGACGCCGTCGATCATTTCGCGGATCGATTTTTTGACGCCGATCGGGATGATGTTGTTGGCCGTATTGAAGGCGATCTGCTTGGCGCGGCGGCGTTCCGTCTCGTCGATGGCGCGGCGCATGGAGTCCGTGATGCGGTCGCCGTACAAAATCGCCGTGCCGTTCAGGTTACGCGCGGCGCGGCCGATGGTCTGGATCAGGCTGCGCTCGGAGCGCAGGAAGCCTTCCTTGTCTGCGTCAAGGATGGCGACCAAGGAGACTTCCGGCAAGTCCAGGCCCTCGCGCAGCAGGTTGATCCCCACCAGCACGTCGAACGTGCCCAGGCGCAGGTCGCGCAGGATTTCCACGCGCTCCACCGTTTCGATGTCGCTGTGCAGGTAGCGCACCTTGATGCCGTGGTCGCCCAGGTATTCCGTCAATTGCTCGGACATGCGCTTGGTCAGGGTCGTCACCAGCACGCGCTCGTCCTTCTTGATGCGCTCGACGATTTCCGACATCAGGTCGTCCACTTGGCTGCTGGCCGGGCGCACGATGATTTGCGGGTCGACCAGGCCCGTGGGGCGCACGACCTGCTCGACTACCTGGTCGGAATGGTTCTTTTCGTATTCGGCCGGCGTGGCCGAGACGAACACGGTCTGGCGCATCTTCTGCTCGAATTCCTCGAATTTCAAGGGACGGTTGTCGAGCGCCGACGGCAGGCGGAAGCCGTAGTCGACGAGATTCGTCTTGCGCGAGCGGTCGCCGTTGTACATGGCGCTCAGCTGGCCCGTCAGCACGTGCGACTCGTCGAGGAACATCAAGGCGTCGGGCGGCAGATAATCGACCAGGGTCGGCGGCGGTTCGCCCGGCAGCGCGCCGGACAGGTGGCGCGAATAGTTCTCGATGCCCTTGGTGAAACCGATTTCCGCCATCATTTCCAGGTCGAAGCGCGTGCGCTGTTCGAGCCGCTGCTCTTCGATCAGCTTGTTCTCCTTGCGGAAGAACTCGAGGCGCTCGCGCAGCTCGTCCTTGATGGTTTCCACGGCGCGCAGCACGGTGGAGCGGGGAGTCACGTAGTGCGAGCCCGGATACACGGTGAAGCGGGGGATTTTCTGGCGTACGCGGCCCGTCAGCGGGTCGAACAGCTGGATCGATTCGATTTCGTCGTCGAACATTTCCAGGCGCACGGCCAGCTCCGCATGCTCGGCGGGGAAGATGTCGATCGTATCGCCGCGCACGCGGAAGGTGCCGCGGCCGAAATCGACCTCGTTGCGCGTGTACTGCATCTGGATCAGGCGCGCGATGACGTCGCGCTGGGCGACTTTGTCTTTGACGCGCAACGTCAGGATCATCTGGTGGTATTCGTTCGGGTTACCGATACCGTAGATGGCCGAGACGGTGGCAACGATGATGACGTCGCGCCGTTCCATCAGCGACTTGGTGCACGACAGGCGCATCTGTTCGATATGCTCGTTGATCGACGAGTCCTTTTCGATGAACAGGTCGCGCTGCGGCACGTAGGCTTCAGGCTGGTAGTAATCGTAGTAGCTGACGAAGTATTCGACCGCGTTTTGCGGGAAAAAGTCGCGAAACTCGCTGTACAGTTGCGCGGCCAGGGTCTTGTTCGGGGCGAAGACGATGGCGGGCCGGCCCATGCGCGCGATGACGTTGGCCATGGTGTAGGTCTTGCCCGAACCGGTCACGCCCAGCAGGGTCTGGAAGGCCAGTCCGTCGGCAATCCCCTCTGACAACTGGTCGATTGCCGTGGGCTGGTCACCGGCCGGAGGGAAGGGCTGGTGCAGCTTGAACGGGGAGTCCGGGAAAGAGATAATTGCGCTTTCCGCCTCGCTGGCGGTAGATAATTCGGGCATGTGAATCAGACCTTTGTTAGAATAGTGCTCTGCTGGCGGCCCTGGCGTTGTATTTTGGGGCGCTGTCTACAACTCCGCTGTGAACCTGCTTCCAATCGAATCCAATCTTATCATGACGAACCCAACTGTTTCTGCCAGTCTGTTTAGCGCCATCGAGATGGCCCCACGCGACCCGATCCTGGGCATCACCGAAGCATTTAACGCGGACCAGAATCCCGCCAAAATCAATCTGGGCGTTGGCGTCTATTATGACGACAACGGCAAAGTGCCTCTGTTAGCTTGCGTACGCAAGGCAGAAGCCATCCTGATCGAACAGGCGGCGCCACGCACCTATCTGCCGATCGAAGGCCTTGCCGCCTACGACAAGGCTGTGCAAGAACTCGTATTTGGCGCCGATAGCGCCGTAATTCAAGAGCGCCGCGCCGTCACTGTGCAAGCCATCGGCGGCACGGGCGCACTGAAGATCGGTGCCGACTTCCTGCAGCGCTTCGCGCCGGGCGCGCAAGTCTACATCAGCGACCCGAGCTGGGAAAATCACCGCGCGCTGTTCGAGAACGCCGGTTTCGTCGTCAATAACTACACCTACTACGATGCCGCCACCCATGGCGTGAACTTCGACGGCATGCTGGCCAGCCTGAACGCCATGCCAGCCGGCTCCATCGTCGTGCTGCATGCGTGCTGCCACAACCCGACCGGCGCCGACCTGAGCGTGGCCCAGTGGGATCAGATCATCAGCGTAGTGACCTCGCGCGGCCTGGTGCCGTTCCTGGACATGGCGTATCAAGGCTTCGCCAACGGCATCGCCGAAGACGGCGCCGTGGTGCGCCGCTTCGCCGACGCGGGCGGCCCGCTGCTGGTGTCGAACTCGTTCTCGAAATCGTTCTCGCTGTACGGCGAGCGCGTGGGCGCCCTGAGCGTCGTCGCCTCGAGCGCCGACGAAGCGGCCCGTTTGCTGTCGCAGCTGAAGCGCGTCGTGCGCACCAACTACTCGAACCCGCCAGTACACGGCGGCAAGGTGGTTGCCACCGTCCTGGCGACGCCGGAACTGCGCCAGCTGTGGGAAGAGGAACTGGCCGGCATGCGCGTGCGCATCCGCGAAATGCGCAATGCCTTCGTGGAAAAGCTGAAAGCCAAGGCGCCAGGCCACGACTTCGAATTCGTGCGCCAGCAAATCGGCATGTTCTCGTACTCGGGTCTCACCAAGGAGCAGGTGGCGTCCTTGCGCGAGCAATCGATCTACGCCGTCGACACGGGCCGTATCTGCGTGGCAGCATTGAACTCGCGCAATATCGACATCGTCATTGACGCGATCGCCAAAGTGCTTTAATATCTTGCTTCTTCGGCGCTGCATGCAAGTGCGGCGCTGATGGCGGTAGAAAGTTGGCGATGGCCGTGTTTGTGATGATGCAGTGTCGGTCTTGCAAATATGGAACAAGCGACATATAATATTGCCTCTTTTCCCTGATAGCTCAGTTGGTAGAGCGACGGACTGTTAATCCGCAGGTCCCTGGTTCGAGTCCAGGTCGGGGAGCCAGAATTCGAAAGGTCACGTTGAAAAACGTGGCCTTTTTTGTTTTTGCGGCGCCCGCGTATAGCTTGGGCCACGATAAGATTTTCCCTATGGAAATCTGGACAGCGCCAGGTTTGGCCTATATAATACGGCCTCTTTTCCCTGATAGCTCAGTTGGTAGAGCGACGGACTGTTAATCCGCAGGTCCCTGGTTCGAGTCCAGGTCGGGGAGCCAGAACATGTAGTAGCAGAAAGCCCAGCCTTTACCGGTTGGGCTTTTTGCATTTCAGCGCGCCGCGATGGGTGCCGGCAGGGTCCCTATGATCGATTGCTGGAATTTTTCCGGTTCATCCTGGTGTATCTGGTGTCCCGATTGTTCAAATACAAACAGCCCCTTTTTTGGTGCCTGCAGCTGCTCAAAATAGTCTTGCGTGATGCGGGTGGAGGTCTGGATGTCGTTCTTGCCAACGAAGAAATAGACCGGGCAGTCGACTTTCTTCAAGGTCTTCGGCAAATCGATATGCATCACCTCGTTCCATACGGGCGACCAGGCTTTGGACCATTGCAGAAAACCGGTCTTGAAGCCATCGCTGGTCGCAAAAGCCTTTCCCTCTTTATGGAAAAGCCATTTGCGCAAATAGAACAGGTCTTCATCCCGTTGAAAGGGGATCTGTACCTGCGCCAGTTCTTTGCTGGCGGTGGCATCGTCCCGGAAATGCGTCTTCAAATTGGCCAGCAATTCCTTTTCGCTGGCCAGCTGGCTGATGACGGGATTGACGGCGAAATACGCATGCAGCAGTTCCGGATGCCGTTCGACGATATGAAAACCGAGCACATTGCCCCAGGAGCTGCCCAGCAAGTATATTTTTTCCTGCTTGAGCTCTTTTTGAAGAAACGTGATGACCTGATGCGTGTCCTGCTTCATCTGCGCGACGGAAGGCTGGCTAGGCGATGGATTCAGTTTCAGGGTTTTTCCCGCATCGCGCTGATCCCACTGCACCAGCGTAAATCTGTTTTTCAGGATGGCGGTGAAGGCATCCGCATTCTTCATCATCGAACTTCCCGGTCCGCCCGATAAAAAGAGCAGAACAGGTTTTTTTGAGTCATCTGTCTTGATTTCCACAAACTGCTTGATCCCGCCAATGTCGGGAGTCAGCAGCGCGTCGATGGCAAGCGCTTGCGCTTTGCATGCGGAAAATGGCATCAAGGTGATGAATAGCACTGCCAGTAGCTTTGTCATGGTCTGATATGAATGGATGCTTGCGGGTATGGGGTGTCCATGGGGATATTATCCGAATAACATGTTGCATATAGAAAATATCTGTGCCATGGCGGGCCTCTGCCTGTGTGCTTTTCCGTTTTGCGCTATCCTGAAGGCAAGCCCATAGGAGAGTTGCCACCATGACCTGTTCTATCCCGTTGCGCCATATCGTCCTGTGTGATTTTCTTGAGGACATCACACCTGCCAAGCATGCCGAGCTGGTCTATGAATTTTCCCAGCTTAAACACCGCATCCCCGGCGTGCTGCAATTCGAATGGGGGCCGAACGTCAGCCCGGAAGGCCTCGATGACGGCTTTACCGATTGCTTTACCTTGACCTTCGATGGCGCCAGCGCACGCGACGTGTACCTGGCCCATCCGGCCCACCTGGCCTTTGTCGATTTGCTCAAGCCATGGCTGGGGCGGGTGCTGGTGTTTGACTATCAGCCCAGGGAAAATCCGGGCTGAGCGGCTGCGCGCATAAATTTTTCAGCGTAAATCTGGACAACTGAAAATTTGCCCTATAGAATGCGGCCTCTTTTCCCTGATAGCTCAGTTGGTAGAGCGACGGACTGTTAATCCGCAGGTCCCTGGTTCGAGTCCAGGTCGGGGAGCCAGAACATCAGCAGTATCGAAAAGCCCAGCCTTTACGGTTGGGCTTTTTGCATTGCGGCCATGGTTCTCGTGACATTTGGCGCTGATTTGTCGAAAAGCATCTGTCATACTTGCAGGGCACGTTCGCTGCCTCTCGATGAAAACAACTTTCCTATGAAGAATCTCTGCGCCCTGGTGTTGATGCTTGCCGCCGGCACGGCCTACGCGCCCCTTGCCGGCGGCCAAGGGCGCCAGCCGCCAACCGAAGCGAAGGTCAAGCAGCAGATCATCGCCGAGTCGATCGCCGCCTATCCGGGCCGCTGCCCCTGTCCCTACAATGCCGCCAAGAATGGCAGCGCTTGCGGAGGGCGCAGCGCATGGAGCCGGAAGGGCGGTTACGCCCCCATCTGCTATGAACGGGAAATCAGCAGCGAGATGGTGCGCAAGTGGCGCGAGGACAATGCCGCCGCGCTGTGACTATTGCCCCGTGCGCAACGCTTCCAGCGCCAGATAGCCGGGCTGTACTTGCGCGGCGATGGCGGCCAGGCCGTTGGCTGCGGCCACTGGCGGGTCGCCTTGGTAGGTCGTGCCGTATTTCGCATGCACGCCGCCCCGCGCGCGCATCGCTTGCAACTGTGCCGGCGTGGGGGTGATGCCGAAGCGCGTCAATACATCGCTGAACACGATATCTGGCAATTGCTTGTAGTGAATTAACTGCAGCTTGCCGGCCGCCGCATGGGGCAGGGCGGCCTGGAACAGGCTGGCCAGCACGAGGCCCGTATAGCCATCGATATCGCCGGGCGCCAGCTGGTGCGCGGGCAGCGGCAGCTGTGCCGGGTGCAGCATGCCGGGCACCATTTGCGGGCCGCGCTGGCGCTGGTGCGAGGCCAGCACGGCCAGCGGTTCGCGGTAGACGAACAGGCAGGGCGTGCCGGGAAACGCCTGCAGCAGCAAGTCCAGGCTGTGGATGTGCCAGCAGTCGAACTTGATGATGAAGTGCGTCTCTGTGCCCGAGCGGCGCTGGCCCAGTGCCAGGATGGCCTGGCGCAGCAGGGCGATGCCGGCGGCTGGGTCATCGCTGTCGTGATACATGCGCAGCAGCGAATCGATCACGGGCGGCTCGGACATGACTATGCATTGCGGCAAGGACGCCAGCAGCTGGCTCAGCAGGGTTGAGCCGCAGCGCGAGACGTGGAAGATGTAGGCGTCGGGCGCCAAGCCATTGCCGAGCGTGGCCATCGTGGCCAGCGCGGCCAGCGGCGTGCGGCAGACGCGGCGCTCCTCATGCGGCTGGCGCGCCAGGGTATTGACAAAGAAGGCGTCGCTGAACACCGTTTCCCCCAGCGCGCGCCAGCACAGGGCGGCGTGCGCCAGCGCCTCGCCGCGCTCCACATACAGCGGATACCAGCCGCGCAAGTCCATGCCTTCGTGCCACGCCACCGTCTCGCCCTTGGCCAGCAAGCGTTCCTGCTGGGCCAGGCCCGGCGCGGCGCTCATGGCGCGCTCCCGTCGGCCAAGGTGGACAGTTGGCTGGCCAGCGCCAGGCTGGCAGGCGAGGGCGACAGCCGCAGCTGGGCGATGACGGCCCGCACATTGCCATCGTTGATGCTGGGGTCGCCATATTTGCGGGCCGGTTTCGGCACGAAACCGGCCGAGGCGAACAGCGTTTCGAGCCAGGCATTGGTGACGCAGTCGAGCACGAGGTGGATGCGCGGCGCCGCGCCCTGGTTATGCACGGCGTGCAGGCAGCTGGCGTCCATGTACCAGGCGTGGCCGGCCGCGAAGTGCACGTTCTCGCCGTCGATGCTGAACAGTACCTGCGGCGTAGTGTGGATGGGGATGTGGATGCGGATCAAGCCATCGGCCAGCGACGTGCCGGCGTCGCGGTGGGCGCGGATGATGGCGCCTGGCGCGAGCGCCATCAGGCGCGCGGCGCGGATCTCGCAGGCGAAGCTGGCCAGCACCTCGTGCAGGCAGGGACAGCGCCCCAGTTGCGGCGTGCCCGCATAGGCGGCGCCGTCGACGGGCATGATGTCGCCGGCTGCTCCACCCGGCGAGCGCAGCGGCACGCAGCTCCAGCCGTTTTCGTAGGCGCCCGTATTGAAATGATGGATCCACTCGTCCGTGGCGAACTGGTCGCTGTCGCGCTGCATGCGCGCCACATCAAAGCACAGCGGCAGCCGCAGCCAGGTGCTGGGCGGCTTCGGCGCCGCCACTATGGCGCGCTCCATTCCAGCTGCTCCTGGACGTCGTTTTCCCCGCGCAATCGGAAGCCCAGCCGCTGGTATAGCGCGCGCGCGGCGGTGTTGTTTTTGTTGACGGCAAGGTGGATCCGGCATTGCTGCGCGCCCGCTTGCGCCTGCAGGCCGCGCAGCACGGCGCTGCCTGCACCCTGGCCTTGCGCGGCGGGCAGGATGGCGATGTCGACCAGGTGCAGCACCTGATCCTGGCGGTCCAGGACCAGGCGCCCGATGGGCGTGTCGCCGTGCTGCAGCACCAGGTATATGGCCTGCGGATACGCTTGCCGGTAACCGTGGCTTTGCATGCGCTGCTGCATGGCGATCAGCTGCTCGATGACGGCGGGATCTGCCGGCATCTGGCGCAGGTCGCCGCGCGTGGAGCTGTACAGCGCGGCGGCAAAGCCATCGTCGTCGTCGCGCTGGACGCGCAACTGGTAGGGGGCGGAAAGCGGCAAGTCGTGCATCGGTGCTCCGGTAGGTGGTGGCGATGGGGGCAAATGCGCAGGCGTTTATTTATTTGCTATGCTGCCAATTTTTCCGCGCACTTGCAATCATTTCAAGGAAGCCGCCATGCATTCTGTCTTTATCCCGCCTTTTCCGTGGAGTTGCCCGTGGAGTTGCGCGTGACTTCGGCGCGCGTGGAACTGGCCGCCATGGCGGCCGCGCTGTGCGATCCGCAGCGTTCGCTGGCCAGCCTGGTCGGCGAAACGGTGCAGCTGCGCCTGCTCGTCGAGCGCCATTCGCGCCTGTCCATGGACCGGCAGGACGGCTTGCGCGACGGCGAAAGTTTTCTCCCCAGCGGCTGGGCCATCTCGCCCGTGCAGGCGGGATTGTGCGCGCGCGAGCCTTACCGCAGCGCCGCCTTCATCCAGGGCCTGGCGCAGGCCGTGCGCGAGCGGCTGGACGTGAACGGCGGGCGGCCCGTGCGCGTGCTGTATGCGGGCTGCGGTCCGTTTGCCTTGCTGGCCCTGCCGGTGATGGCCGTGCTGGACGCGAGCGAGGTGCAGTTTGCCATCCTCGACGTGCATATGGAAACCTTGGACTATGCGCGCGAACTGATCGCAGCCCTGGGCCTGGATAGCCACGTCGACGAATACATCTGCGCCGACGCGGCCGCCTACCGCATTCCTGCCGGCGCCATGCCGGACGTGATCGTCAGTGAAACCATGAATACGGCGCTGGGCAAGGAGCCGCAGGTGGCCATCCTGCGCAATCTGCACGCCCAAGCGCCCGCAGCGGCGCTGCTGCCGGCGGCCGTCACCGTGCACCTGGGCCTGGACCGGCGCAGCCCTGGCGAGCCGTGCACGGACTGGGGCCGCGTGTTTGCGCTCGATGCGGATGCCATGCGCGCCTGGCAGGGGGAGCGGGGCGACAGGCTGCCGGCCGCCAGCATCCGCCTGCCTGACGTGCTGGAGCAGGCGCCGCGCTTGCTGACGCGCATCCGTGTGCATGGCGACATCGTCCTGGGCGACCATGAGTGCAGCCTAAACCTGCCGCTGCCTTTGCCGGGCAAGCCAAACTTGGCTGGCGGCAGCGTGCTCGACTTCCATTACCGGTTGGGCGGCCAGCCGGGGCTGGCGTTTTGCCTGCGTGAAAAACAGGAATTGCACCAGCCAATATCTCAGTAGTAATACTACATTGGCAGACTATTTACTTCTGTAGGATAATATGGAACCGGTTCCATATATGCGCAAATGCAATGTGGCGCAATCATCGAAGTCAATAAAACAACAAGTCTTGCGGGAGTCTCATGAACCATCCAGGCAACGAACCATCTGCAACATCCGTGTCATCTCTTCCCCGCATCAGCCGCCGTCACGCCCTGATCGGCCTGGCCGCCTTGCTGGCGCAAGCCGGTTTCTGGAGCAATCCCCTGTCCGCCGCCATGCAGGCGCCGGCCAGCGTGCCGGCTGCCGGCCTGGCGCCCGCCACCATGCTGTTCTACACCCTGTCGCAAACGATCACGGGCCACCGCGATCTGTCCGTCGCGACGGCGGCGCGCATCGAGCAAGCCATGCGCACGAACGTGCCCGGCTTCGCCGAGCGCTTGCCGCAACTGGGCGCGCTGCTCGTCACGGGCCAGGAAGCGAAGACCTTGCTGGCGGCCGCCACCGCCGCCGATGCGGGGCTGCGCGAGCTGGCGCTGGCCATCGTCGCCGCCTGGTACACGGGCACTGTTGCCGGCAACGCGGCGCAGGGCACGAAATCCATCGTCGTCGCCTACGCCGAGGCCTTGATGTACCGCACGGTGGCCGATGGCCAGGTCGTGCCGACTTACTGCAATTACGGTCCCCTGTGGTGGCTGAAGGCGCCGCCGGCCGTGCGCGTTTCCGCACCCGTGGAACCGAAACCCGTGCCCGCGCCGGCCACCACCGGCACCCCTGAACCGAAAGGCAAGCAAGCAAAATGAAATCACCCCAATTCAAGAGTAATGGCGACGTCGTCGCCGATGTCGTCATCGTCGGCACGGGCGTCGTCGGCGCCATGATGGCCGACCAGCTGGCCGCGCAGGGTCACTCCGTGATCATGCTGGAAGCGGGCCTGCGCATCGAGCGTGGTCAAGCCGTGGAAAACTGGCGCAACATGCCGTTCGAAAACCGCGTCGGTTCCGACTTCCAGGGCCTGTATCCGCAAGCGGAAAACGCGCCCGCACCGCTGTATTTCCCGAAGAATAATTATGTGGAAGTATCCGGTCCCAACGGCAGCAGTTTCCAGCAGGGCTATCTGCGCACGGTGGGTGGCACGACCTGGCACTGGGCCGCGTCGTGCTGGCGCCATTTGCCGTCCGACATGCGCATGAAGAGCGATTACGGGGTAGGGCGCGACTGGGCCATTTCCTACGATGAACTGGAACCGTACTATTGCCGCGCCGAGCAGGAAATGGGCGTGGCCGGCCCCAACGATCCGGCCCTGCAATCGCCGAGCGAGCGCAGCGCACCGTACCCGATGGACATGGTGCCCTGGGGCTATGGCGACAAGCGCTTCGCCGAAGTGGTCAACCCGCACGGCTACCGTTCCGTGCCGATTCCGCAAGGCCGCTCGACGCGCCCATGGCAGGGCCGTCCGACCTGCTGCGGCAATAACAATTGCCAGCCGATCTGCCCCATCGGCGCCATGTACAACGGCATCCACCACGTGGAGCGGGCCGAGCTGAAGGGCGCTGGCGTGCTGGCCGAGGCCGTCGTCTACCGTATCGATACGGACCACAACAACAGAGTGACGGCCGTGCACTGGTATGACGCCAAGAAACAGTCGCACATGGCGACGGGCAAGGCTTTCGTGATTGCCTGCAACGGCATCGAGACGCCGCGTTTGCTGCTGCTGGCGGCGAACAAGAACAATCCGAACGGCATCGCCAACAGTTCGGACCAGGTGGGCCGCAACATGATGGACCACTCGGGTTTCCACTGTACCTTCCTCGCCAATGAGCCGATCTGGACGGGCCGTGGCCCCGCGCAGAGCAGCTGCCTGGTGGGCCCGCGTGACGGCGCCTTCCGTGCTCAATATTCGGCCAACAAGATGATCCTGAACAATATCACCAGGGTCGGACCCGCTACCCAGCAATCGTTGAAGCTGGGCCTGGTGGGCAAGGACCTCGACGACGAGATCCGCCGCCGCGCCGCGTTTGGCGTGGACTTGTCGATCAGCCTGGAACCGCTGCCCGAAGCGCACAACCGCCTGACCCTGAGCAAGACGCGCAAGGATCCGCTGGGCCTGGCCTGCCCCGACATTTACTATGACGTGGGCGACTACGTGCGCGATGGCGCGAAGGCCGCGCATGCGCAGCTCAAGCACATCGGCAAGCTGTTCGGCGCCGTGGAATTCCATATCACCGACAGCCTGAACGCGAATAACCACATCATGGGCGGCGTCATCATGGGTTCGAATCGTCTTGACTCCGTGGTCGACGGCAATTGCCGCGCCCACGACCACGCCAACCTGTGGCTGCCGGGCGGCGGCGCCATGCCGTCGGCCAGCGTCGTCAACACCACCCTCAGCATGGCCGCGCTCGGTTTGCGCGCGGCCGACGACATCGCCCGCACCCTGGCAAGGGAGGCTGCATGATGCGCCGTTTATTGCTGAGTCTGACTTTGGTGGCCAGCTTGCCGCTGGCTGCGCACGCTGCACCACCGGCGCCGCCCGTCACCCTGACGCCAGATCGCCCGGCCGCCCCCGTGGCTGGCAAGCCCGATGCACGGCTGGAGCGGGGCCGCTATCTGGCCATCGCCGCCGACTGCATGGCGTGCCATACGGCAGCGGGCGGCAAGCCGTATGCGGGCGGCTACGCCATCGACTCGCCGCTGGGCACGATCTACGCGACGAATATCACGCCATCGAAAAAAGGCGGTATCGGCCACTACACGGAAGCCGACTTTGCGCGCGCCCTGCGTGCAGGCGTGCGCGCCGATGGCAGCCACCTGTATCCGGCCATGCCCTACACCAGCTATGCGCAGCTGACGGATGCGGACGTGGGCGACCTGTATTACTACTTCATGCAGGCCGTCTGGCCCGTCGACGAGCCGGCGCGCCAGACGGCCCTGCCATTCCCGTTCAATGTGCGCCTGTCGATGCTGGGCTGGAATACCTTGTTCCTCGACAATAAGCGCTTCGTGCCGGACGCAACGAAGAGCGCGCAGATCAACCGCGGCGCCTACCTGGCCGAAGGCCTGGCGCACTGCAGCGCCTGCCATACGCCGCGCAATGCGCTGATGGCGGAAATCGGCAGCCAGACCCTGGCCGGCGCCTCGCTCGGCTCCTGGCATGCACCGAACATCACGTCCGACAAGGTCAGCGGCATCGGCGCGTGGACGGATGCGGAAATCGCCGCCTACCTGAAGACGGGCCACGTGGAAGGCAAGGGGCAGGCGGCCGGCGGCATGGCTGAAGCCATCCAGAACAGCCTGCAATTTTTGCGCGACGACGACGTGGCCGCCATCGTCGCGTGGTTGCGCACGGTGCCGCCCGTGCGCGCACCGGGCCAGACCAAGGCTGCCTTCAGCCATGGCAGCGCGGCCAGCGAAGAACCGCTGCTGCGCGGCATGGCCGCTTCCACCGAGCACCATTCGCTCAACAGCGGCGCTGTGCTGTTTTCCGGCTACTGCGCCAGCTGCCATTCGGCCAGCGGCGCGGGCAGCACGGGACAAAGCTATCCAGCGCTGTTCAACAACACGGCGACCGGAGGCAACACGCCGGCCAACCTGGTCTCGGCCATCTTGTTTGGCGTCGAGCGCAAGATCGAAGGGGAAGAGCACGAAGCGTTCATGCCCCGTTTCGACCAGCGCTCCTACGTGCAGCCATTGACGGACGAGCAGATCGCGTCGATCGCCAATTACGTATTGAAACAGTACGGCAACCCGGACGTGTCCGTCACGCCGGCCTACGTGGCGCAGGCGCGCAGCGGTGGCGAGAAACCCGTGCTGGCGCGGGCGCAACCGTTCATGCTGCCGGGCAGCATCGTGGGCATCCTGCTGCTGATCGCGCTGTTTGTGTGGTTGCGCCGGCGCCGCCAACGCAAGGAATAAGTGTCGAAACGGCGGCGAATATGAACGTTGGGCGCAACTTGCAGTAAAATGCAGGCTGAAAAATGGTTACGAGCAATCGTAGCCATTTTTTATTCTGGCCCGATCCTGGCGAGAGTGTTCGCCATATTTGAAAAGTGACAATGTCCCATTCCCTGCATCACCAATTTCTACGTTTCGCCGCTGTCGGCGCTTCCGGCACGGCCGTGCAATACAGCGTGCTGTGGGGCGGCGTGGAATGGGCCGGCATCAGCGCCGCCGCCGCGTCCGGCATCGGCTACATCCTCGGTTCCGTCGTCAACTACATTCTCAATTACTTTTTCACGTTTAAAAGCGACAAGGGCCATGGCGAGGCGGCCAGCAAATATTTCACTTTGCTGGGCATAGGCTGGTGCATCAATACGGGCCTGATGTGGCTGCTGGTGCACCAGCTGGGCTGGTATTACTGGCTGGCGCAGGTGCTGGCGACGGGCATCGGGCTGGTCTGGAATTTCGCGGGCAGCCGCTGGTGGGCCTTCAAGCCGGCTGGCGCAGCGACCAAGTAACTAGTTATTGCAAGAAAAAAAGATGCGTCTTGGCCAAGACCAGGCGCGCGGTTTTACCAAAACAAGGGGTTAATCATGCAGTTCCTGGAACGCTATTTCAAACTGAAGGACAACGGGACCAATGTGCGCACGGAGCTGCTGGCCGGCCTGACCACGTTCCTGACGATGGCCTACATCATCTTCGTCAACCCGTCCATCCTCGGCGACGCGGGCATGCCGAAAGACTCCGTCTTTGTCGCCACCTGCCTGGCGGCCGCCATCGGCACCCTGATCATGGGCTTGTACGCGAACTACCCGATCGCGCTGGCGCCGGGCATGGGCTTGAATGCGTATTTCTCGTACACGGTGGTCAAGGGCATGGGCATGAGCTGGGAAGTGGCGCTGGGCGCCGTTTTCATTTCCGGCTGCCTGTTTATCCTGGTGAGCCTGTTCAAGGTGCGCGAGATGATCATCAACAGCATCCCGCCCGCGCTACGCACGGCGATCACCGTGGGTATCGGCTTGTTCCTGGCCATCATTTCCCTGAAAAGCGCCGGCGTGGTGGTGTCGAACCCGGCCACGATCATCGCCTTGGGCGACTTGCACCAGGCGGCGCCCATCCTGGCCATCCTCGGCTTTTTCATCATCGTCGCGCTGGACCGCCTGAAAGTGCCGGGCGCCATCCTGATCGGCATCCTCGCCATCACGATTGCCAGTTTCTTCTTTGGCGGCAACCAGTTCAACGGCATCGTCTCGGCGCCACCGGCCATCGAGCCGACCTTGTTCAAGCTCGACATCATGGGCGCGCTGTCGATCGGCATCGTCAACGTGGTGCTGGTGTTTTTCCTGGTCGAACTGTTCGATGCGACGGGCACCCTGATGGGCGTGGCCAACCGTGCCGGTCTGCTGAAAGACGGCAAGATGGAACGCATGAACAAGGCCTTGCTGGCCGACAGCACGGCCATTGCGGCCGGCGCCTGCCTGGGCACGTCGAGCACGACGGCCTTCGTGGAAAGCGCGGCCGGCGTGCAAGCGGGCGGACGCACGGGCTTGACGGCCGTGGCTGTTGCGCTGCTGTTCCTGGGCAGCCTGTTCTTTGCCCCGCTGGCGCACACGGTGCCGCCGTACGCGACGGCGCCCGCGTTGCTGTACGTGGCTTGTTTGATGTTGCGCGAATTGACTTTCATCGACTGGGATGACAGCACGGAAAGCATTCCCGCCGCCATCACGGCGCTGATGATGCCATTTACGTATTCTGTGGCCAGCGGCGTCGCCTTCGGCTTCATCACCTATGCCGTATTGAAACTGCTGACGGGCAAGGGCAAGCAGGTGTCCGTAGTGGCTTACATCATCGCCGCCATCTTCCTGTTCAAGTTTATCTACTTGGGCGAATAGCGTGGGCGAATAGCGGGTTTGCCGCCGCAATGACAGGGCCGCCCGTGCATCCGCACCGGCGGCCTTTTTTGATGGCGCAGCCTACATCAGCAGCGCCGCCACCAGGTCTTTTTTGGCCTCGCCGGCGCTGCCGTCGAAGCGCAGGGCCGCTTCCACGTGCGCCAAATGCTCGACCATCAGGCGCGCCGCCAGGTCCGCGTCGCCGCTGCGCGCAGCCTCGAGAAAGCGGCCGTGCTCGTCGCACGAGCAGGCGGCATCATGGCCCGACTGGTACAGCATGGTGATGAGCGAGCTGCGGCCCACCAGTTCGCGCACGATGTCGCGCAGCACGGCGTTGCCGGCGATATCGGCCAGCAAGACGTGGAAGTCGCCCAGCAGTTGCGAGCGCAGCGGCGTCGCCTGGGCCAGCGCCTGGCGTTCCGCTTTCAGGTGGCGCTCGAGCATCCTGTAGTCGGCAGGCTTGGCCCGCGCAACGAATTCGCGCGCCAGTGCCGCCTCGATGATGCGCCGGGCGGCAAAGATGTCGCGCGCCTCCGCTTCGGTCGGCTGGCTGACGAAGGCGCCCTTGTCGGGCACCATGCGTATGAGTTTGTCTTTGGAGAGGATGAGCAGGGCGGCGCGGATCTTGGTGCGGCTGACGCCGTACAGCCGGCACAGCGCCTCTTCGCGCAGCCGCGTGCCGGGTGGCAATTGGCGTGCCACGATGGCGGCCGCCATATGCGCGGCAATGTCCGCCGAGCTGTCGCCGCTGCCGGGATTGTCCACCATGGTTGCGCTTGATTCTGTCATGTCGGGTGAGAGCAGTAAGCCAGGGGCAAGGCGAGCCTTGCAAGCGCATGTCCGCGCGGGGGCGTGGTTGACGCTCCGCTGTCGGCATGCCGTTGTGCGCCTTGCGTGTCGGCAAGGCCTGGCTATTCTACTATCTTGCGTGGCGTCGCGCAGACGGGCGCAGCCAGCCGGCGAGGCTTGCTCCCTGACGGCCAGTTTTGCTGGCCATGCAGCAACAACTGGACATGAGAAATTTTGACGTATATAATTCGGCCTCCTTTCCCTGATAGCTCAGTTGGTAGAGCGACGGACTGTTAATCCGCAGGTCCCTGGTTCGAGTCCAGGTCGGGGAGCCAGAACAAGCAGCAGCAAAAGGCCACGTGGCAACACGTGGCCTTTTTTGTCATGCGCACACGGTTTCCCGTTCACGCTAGCCATCGCTTCAGCGCATCAACGGCACGCGCCGTGTTTCCCGGATCAGGGATCGACAAACACGTCGAAACGCACCTTGAGCGGGCTGCCCCACGAGATATCCACCCAGGCACGGAAGCCGCCGTTATATGGCGCGATGTTGTACACGGCCATGCGGGCGGCGCCGATGAAGCGGTTCTGGGGAGTGGCGCCATATTCGCTGATGTTGAGCAATACGCGCGAATTGGCCTTCACGTTGGCGTTGGCGAAGTTGACCGAAGGATGCACGCCATTGGCCGTCCACGTGTAGTAGGTGGTGAAGGCGGCGGCGCTCAGGTTCAGGTCCTGTGCGGCCGCGTCTTGCGAGGCCTGGCCGTCCTGCTCCAGCGGCAGGTCGGTGGTTTCCGGGGCCAGGTTGCTGCCCGTGTGATTTTCTACTTTCATTTCCATGATGTACTCCTCATCGATAGTTTGGACACCGCGCCTGTCGTTGTGCGGCAAGACGCCCTATCTGTGTTGCCGTGACGGCCAGTGTCACGTCCGGGCTGATAAGGTAGCCGCCTGCTCCATGCTGTTGGAGTAATTCATTCTAGGCATACACAGGGGTAGAAAGCGCGCTGGGCCGCTGGAAAAGCGGCGCTCGCTTGTGCTGGCGCAAACACCTTGCAGGCAAGCGGCAAGAACTTTTCCAGCAGGCTATTTTTACGGGGCGCCACGCATGCCGTGCAGGACAATGGCACAATAGGCCCAGCCGACCTGCCGATACGGAACCCGTTGCGAGCCTAGCCCATGCCGATACTGAACCTGAGTGCCGAAACCGATATCTATTACGAACTGATCGAAGGCGACCCCGCCAAGCCCTGCCTGGTATTCCTGCATGAGGGGCTCGGCTGCTGTGCGATGTGGAAAGATTTTCCCGCGCAGCTATGCCAGGCGACGGGATGCCGCGGCTTGCTGTACGACCGCCACGGCTATGGGCAGTCGTCGCCGCTGGCGGCGCGCCGCCAGCTCCATTATTTGCACGACTACGCGCTGTGCGAGCTGCCGCAAGTGCTGGCGGCACTGCTGCCGGGACAGGACCATTTTCTCGTCGGCCACTCCGATGGCGGCAGCATCGCCCTGATCTATGCGGCGCAGCAGCCGCCGCGCTTGCGCGGGATCATCACCGAGGCGGCGCATGTGTTTGTCGAAGGCATCACGCTCGATGGCATACGCGAGGCGGACGCGGCATTCGGCGCGGGCAAGCTGCGCGCGCTGGCGAAATACCATGGCGACAAGACGGAAACGATTTTCAAGGCCTGGTCGGACACATGGCTCAGCTATGGCTTCCAGTTCTGGAACATCGAGTATCTGCTGCCCTCCGTCGAATGCCCGGCGCTGGTGGTGCAGGGCAGCGAAGACCAGTACGGCAGCGCGGCCCAGGTCGACACCATCGTGGCGCAGGCGCTCAACGCCATGCCCGCCATGGTCGAGCAGTGCGGCCATACGCCGCACCAGGAGCAGCCGCAGGCATTGCTGGCGCTGATGGAAGGTTTTTTGCAGGGCCGCATGGACGCGGCCACTCACCCGAGACACGCATGATAGACCACCTCGAGCACCTGGTATTGACCACCCGCGACAAGGCTGCCTGCATCGATTTTTATACGCGCGTGCTGGGCATGCGGCTGGAAACATTTGGCGCCGGCCGCCATGCTTTCAAGTTTGGCGCGCAAAAAATCAATCTGCATGAGGCCGGCAAGGAATTCCTGCCCAAGGCGGATTTGCCCACGCCCGGTTCGCTGGACCTGTGCTTCATCGCCGCCGTCCCGCTCGACGTGTTCATCGCCCATTTGGCGACGCTGGGGATTGCCATCGAGGAAGGGCCGGTGGCCCGCACGGGCGCCAACTGGCCCATCCGCTCCGTGTATCTGCGCGACCCGGACCGCAACCTGATCGAAGTGTCCGAGCGCGCCTGAGGTTTGCCGGGCACTCAATGGCAGGCGGGATCGCTGTCCCAGCGGCCCGAGCAGATGCGCGAACGGCACAGCATGCCTTCGATCAGGCCCAGCTGCTGACAGCGCTGCAACAGTTCCGCCGTTTCTTCTTCCTGTTTGCGCAGCACCACGTCGCGTGCGGGTACCGCCGTGCCTGCTTGCCGGTGCGCATGGGCCACTATCGCCGTCAGCAAGGCGACGTCGCTGTCGCCGGGCGCGGCAGCCGGCTTCGCGCCTTGTGGACGGGCGGCCGCCTGGCGCATGGGCGCTAGCACCTTGCGTGGCGCACTCGAGGCTGCCACCTCGGGCAAGGGCGGTCCCGCCGTATTGACGATAGTGGCGGCCTGCGGCGGGGAGGCCGCCTGTTGCAGCACCGTTGGCGCTGGTATTGCGGGTGCCGCCATGGCAATGGCGGGCGCCGGCGGCAGTGGCGGGGCGTCCGTGTCGTAGGCGAGCACGGCCGTGATCAGCACCGCCAGGCATAGCGCGCCAGCGGCTCCGTGCCGCCAGCCGGCGCGCCAGCGCAGGGCTGGCATGGCCACAGGCGCGGCGGCGCCGTGTTCGAGCTGCGACAGGATGCCCTTGCCTTCGATGCGCGCACCAGCCGCGCCGGCCTTGCTCAGCAGGTCAGGACCGCGCGCCTGGCCATCCCCGGTTTTCAGTAAAGACAAAATATCACCTCCGCAGTGGATCAAATTCGACTGACCTTGATGTAAACCGCGCTCATGCGGGCCGCGGACGCCTACGATCTAGCGATACCGCCGAGCAATGGATTGCCCGGCCCCGCCGATTCCCGTCACGGAGCGCCCCATGTTCGTCGCCCTGGTCCTGATGTATTTTCTGCTTGCCTGTTTTGCCTGCTGGCTGCTGCTGTTTCCCGGCGGCCGCGCCATCGTGCTGCACACGCTCGTCAACCTGGGCTGGCGCATGCAGCGGCGTGCACAGGGGTTGCAGCGGGGCGGCGGCGCGCAGTGGCAGCGCGTGCAGCAACACACGGGCTCGGGCATGGCGCGCGCCTGGCAGCTGCTGTGGCGGCATCGTTGGCTGAGCCTGGCAGGCAGCGTGCTGGTCATCGTGCCGCCGCTGCTGGCCTGGCTGTCCAGCGACCGCATCGCCCTGCGCGGCTATGCCGACCAGCAACACGTCATCAATGACCAGGTCAGCGACTTGCTGAAGGGCGAGCAACTGGTGCCGCCACCGACCTTGCCGCCGCTGCTGTTTTCCACGGCGGAAGTAACGCAGCTGCGCCCGCTGCTGGGCGGCGCCAGCCGCAACTGGCAATTGCTCGACCACGATTTCGCGCAGCGTCTGCTGCTGGTCTTCAAGATCATGAAGGACGTGCATGGCTATGACATGGTCCTGCTGGAAGGCTATCGCAGCCCCGCGCGCCAGGATCAATTGGCGGCGGCCGGCCCGAACGTGACGAACGCGAAGGCGTTTCAAAGCTATCACCAGTATGGCCTGGCGGCCGATTGCGCATTCATGCATGAAGGAAAGCTCATCATTTCTGAGAAAAATGCCTGGGCCATGCGCGGCTACCGTTTATATGGCGTGACGGCCGAATCGGTGGGCCTGCGCTGGGGCGGACGCTGGACCATGATGGATTTTGGCCACACGGAATTGCCGCAACCGCGCGTGCTGGGCAAGTAAGCCGCGCCAGCCATTCTAGCGCCTCGCATCGCCCTGAATTTCACAGCTGCAAGTTTGCTTGCGTAGCATCAATGGCTTGCCGCTGCCTGCCGCGCGCTGGCGCCCGGTACTTGTCGTATGTCAACAAAGGCGCGTGCCATTGCTGTCAGCATGGGCCGAATCCGCCTTGCTTTGCGACCTCACCCTGGGCTTATCATGCTGCGACGAATCTGGCATTTCCTCACCGACAGCCGCCAACTGACCATCCTCGGCTTCGTGGCGCTGGCCGTGTTCCTGTACCTGGGCGCCGAGGTGCTGGAAGTGGCGCTGATCTGGGCCCTGGTCTTGCTGCTGCTGGCTTTTGCCACCTGGCTGGGCCTGTGGCTGTGGCGCCGGCGCCGTGCGCGGCGCGATGCCCAGGCGCTGGGCCAGGCCATCCTCAACGAGGCCGAGATCGCCGCCGCGCAGGCGGCCTCGTCCTCAACGGCCAGCAACACCCAACAGGGCGAACTTGACGCCGTGCGTACGGGCATGCTGGCTGCCATCGAGACCATCAAGACGTCCAAGCTGGGCCTCAAGTCGGGCGCCGCCGCCCTGTACGAATTGCCGTGGTACATGATCATCGGCAATCCGGCGGCCGGCAAGAGCAGCGCCATCCTGCATTCGGGCTTGCAATTCCCCTTCGCCGACGGCAAGATCGTGCAAGGCGTGGGCGGCACGCGCAACTGCGACTGGTTTTTCACGACGGACGGCATCGTGCTCGACACGGCGGGGCGCTACTCCGTCGTCGACGAGCACCGCGGCGAGTGGTTCGGCTTTCTCGACCTGCTGAAAAAATACCGGCGCAAGGCGCCCATCAACGGCATCCTCATCGCCGTCAGCATCGCCGAGCTGGGCGGCGATCCTGATGTCGGCATGCAACTGGCGCGCAGCCTGCGCAAGCGCGTGCAGGACGTCATCGAACGCCTGGAAGTGTTTGCACCCCTGTACATCGTGTTTACCAAGGCGGACCTGATCGCCGGCTTTACGGAGTTTTTCGCCGATGCCGAGCGCAGCGAGCGCGAGCGCGTATGGGGCGCCACCATGCCCTACCAGCGCAAGTTGCCCACGGCCGACTTGCTGGCGTTTTTCGACCAGAGCTTCGATGAATTGCACGATGGCTTGACGGAGCTGAGCCTGGCCAACATGGCGCACCGGCAACGCAAGACGATGGCGCCCGGCGTATTCACCTTTCCGCTGGAATTTGCCGCCATCAAGCCGGCCCTGCGCGCCTTCATCGCTACCCTGTTCGAGGAAAACCCGTTCCAGTTCCAGCCCGTGTTCCGCGGCTTCTATTTCACCAGCGCGCTGCAGGAGGGCGAGCCCGTCAGCGCTTCCTCGCAGCAGGTGGCGCGCCGCTTCGACCTGGCCTTCGCGCCTGCCCCGGCTGCCGCGCCGTCCGGTGCGCGCCAGCATGGCTATTTCCTGCTGGAGCTGTTTCGCAAGGTGATTTTTGCCGACAAGCACCTGGTGGCCAACTATGCCAACCGGGCCAAGCTGCGCTTCAAATATGCCGTGTTCTTCGCCGCCACGGTGTCGCTGGGCGCCTGCCTGGGCGGCTGGAGCTGGTCCTACCTGGGCAACCGGCAACTGGTGGCCAATGTCGAGGCCGATTTAAATAAAGTGGTCAAGTTGCAGGAGCGGCGCCTGGACTTGCAGTCGCGTCTGGAAGCGCTCGAGATATTGCAAGACCGCATCGAGCAGCTGGAAGCGTACCGCACGCAACGGCCGTGGTCCTTGCGTCTGGGCCTGTACCAGGGTGAACTGCTCGAACGCAAGCTGCGCGAGGAGTATTTTGCCGGCGCGCGCCAGGTCATGCTGGCCCCCGTGGCGGGTGCGCTGGAAGCCTTGCTGTTCGAGATGAATGCCAGCGCCGACCAGCTGCAGCCCACGGCGCGCACGCCGCAGACGCCGGCCGCTCCTGCAACGCCTTCCGCCGCGCCGCGCAATGTCCAGTACCAGGCGGCCAGCGCGACGAATGTGGAGGACGCCTACAACGCGTTGAAAACCTATCTGATGCTGGCCGACAAAACGCATGCGGAAAGCAGCCACCTGAACGACCAGATGACGCGCTTCTGGCGCGGCTGGCTGGAGGGTAACCGGGGCGCCATGCCGCGCGAGCAGATGATACGCAGCGCCGAACGGCTGCTGACGTTTTACCTGGCGCAGATCGGCGACCCGTCCTGGCCGCGCATCGAACAGAAGCTGGCGCTGGTCGACCAGGCGCGCGAAAATCTGCGCCGCGTCGTGCGCGGCATGCCGGCGCGCGAGCGCGTGTATGCCGACGTCAAGGCACGCGCCTCGACGCGTTTTCCCGGCATGACGGTGGCGCGCATCGTCGGCGAGCAGGATCAGGCCCTGCTTGCGGGCAGTTATGCCGTCTCCGGCGCCTTTACGCGCCAGGCCTGGGAAAAGTTCGTCGAGGGCGCGTTTCGCGACGCCGCCAACCGCGAACTGCAAAGCGCCGACTGGGTGCTGAAAAGCGCCTCCACCGACGACCTGACCCTGGAAGGCAGTCCGGAGCAGATCGAGAAAAATCTGGTGGCCATGTACCTGGCCGACAAGGCTGCCAGCTGGGGCGAGCTGCCGCTGCACCTGTGGCTGCGCGCCGTCGTGAAGGATTCAAGCACCCTGGCGCAGCTCGACGAAATGCTGGGCACGAACAGCGCAAACGGGTGATGGTGGTTGCCCCTTCCATGCTACTCTTCGGGCATGTCCAGAATGCTCATCCTGCCTGCCGCGCTATGCCTGTTCATCGCGGCCAGCGCGCGGGCCGAGGGGCCGACGCCGCTGCTGATCTATGGCGACGACGATTATCCGCCGTACTCCTACGTCGACAACGGCCAGCTGAAAGGCATCTACACGGAGATCGTGCGCGAAGCCGTGCAATCGATGCCGCAGTATGCGGTGCAGCTGCGTCCCATACCCTGGAAGCGGGGCGTGCTGATGCTGCAGACGGGCGAGGCGTTTGCCCTGTATCCGCCGTATTCGTGGCGCAGCGAGCGGCCGTACGTGCGCTATTCCGTGCCGCTGCTGATGGAGCAATTGGTGGTGCTGTGCAACCAGGACGTGCTGGCCAAACGCACGCTGCGGCAGTGGCCCGCCGATTACGGCGGCCTGCACATCGGCGTGAATGCCGGTTTTTTGCTGGGCGATGCAAAGCAGAGGGCAGCCGTGCAAGCGGCCAACATCGTGTTCGATACGGCCAAGGGCACGCGCACGAATTTGCTCAAGCTGATGCGCGGGCGTATCGGTTGTTACGTCAGCGACCGCCTGTCGGCGCAGTGGGAACTGCAGCGCATCCGGCGCGAGGGGCCGCCGGGCACGCCGATGCAGGCGATCCAGGAAACGGCGCAGCTGGCCAGCCAGCAGGGCCACCTGGGTTTTACTGAGCGCAGGCCGGCCGCCTATCCTTATCGCGATGACTTTATCGAACAATTCAATGCCGCCATCGTGCGCATGCAAAACAATGGCGCGATCCGCCGCATCGTCGACCGCGCACTGCAACCCTGATTCAAGCTGATGGAGAAAAACATGAAAAAACTGCTGTTCCTGTGTGTGCTTGTGCTGGCCGGGTGCGTGGGCCGGCCCGAGAATATTGTGCCAGTTAGCAACTTCGACACGACCCGCTATCTGGGAAAGTGGTATGAAATCGCGCGCCTCGACCACTCGTTCGAACGTGGCCTGAGCCACGTGACGGCCGACTACAGCCTGCGCCAGGATGGTGGCCTGAAAGTGCTCAACCGCGGCTACAAGGATGCGGACGCTGTCTGGAAGGACGCGGAAGGCAAGGCGTATTTCGTCGACAAGAAAGACGTGGGTTATCTGAAAGTGTCGTTTTTCGGTCCCTTCTATGGTTCCTACATCGTCTTCGACCTCGACCAGCAAAATTACAGCTATTCCATGATCAGCGGCCCCGACAAATCCTACTTCTGGTTGCTGTCGCGCACGCCAACCATGGACCCTGCCTTGCAGCAGCGCCTGATCGAGAAAGCCGGTAGCCTGGGTTTCGATACGTCAAAATTGATCTATGTGAAGCAAAACTGATCTTGCTTGCCTGCCGCCCGTTCGTGGCGGCATACCACCTTCTGGTTGTTGCTTTTCTGCATGTTATTTCTTGCAATACCATTCTGATTCACTCACAATCTGCTCCAAAGTAGTGCGCTGCGGCGCGCTGCCATTCCGGTGGCGAAGTGTCCGTCGCGCCACCGCTCGTGATTGCCGCACGGCGGATGACTGTTATATTGATACGTAGCAGTCAGTCGGTTTCGTGGCGTCTATGCATTGTTTTTTCAGATAGGAATCACGCAATGAAAAACCTCAAAATCGGCGTACGTCTCGGTGGAGGTTTTGCCGCCGTCCTGCTCCTGTTGACGACCTTGACCGTGGTGGGCATCGTGCAGATGCAAAGCGCCAGCAAGGAAACCGATGCGCTCGTCAACGTCAAGGTGCGCAACGAGCGCCTGATCGGTGAATGGACCAAAGTCATCGAGGTGAACGCGGCGCGCACAGCGGCCGCCTGGAAGGTCAGCGATCCCGAACACCAGAAGCAATTTGAAAAGGAAATGGCGGTTTCGTCGGCACGCGCCACGGAAATCCAGAACGATATCGGCAAGAGCCAGCTGAGCGCCGAAGAGCAAGCGCTATACCAGGACGTGCTGAGCACGCGCAAGGCTTACACGGAAGTGCGCAAGAATGTGTTCAAGGCCAAGAATGCGGGCGACCTGGAGCTGGGCAAGCGCCTGTACGAAGGCGACATGGCCGCCAAGCGTGACATCTACCTGGCGGCGCTGAAGAAACTGGAAATGCTGGAAGCCAAATTGCTCGATGAATCGGCCGCGCAAATCCGTTCGCGCTATGAAAGCGGCCGTCTGCTGCTGATCTCGCTGGGCGTGGTCGCCATCTTGCTCGGCATCGCCTGCGCGTACTGGATCACGCGTTCGATCACGCGTCCCATCACACGTGCCGTCGAGGTGGCGGAAGCCGTGTCCGCTGGCAACCTGACCAGCCATATCGTCGTGGAAAGCCGCGATGAAACAGGGCAATTGATGCATGCGCTGAAAAACATGAACGATAAACTGGTCAGTATCGTGGGCCAGGTGCGCGCCGGCACCGAATCGATCAGCACGGCGTCGAGCGAAATTGCCGCCGGCAACCTGGACTTGTCGTCACGCACGGAAGAGCAGGCCAGTTCGCTGGAAGAGACGGCATCGTCCATGGAAGAGCTGACATCCACCGTGAAACTCAACGCGGACAATGCGCGCAGCGCCAACCAGCTGGCCATCGACGCTTCGCAGATCGCCAGCAAGGGCGGGGTAGTGGTCTCGGAAGTGGTCAGCACCATGGGCTCGATCAACGATTCCTCGCGCAAGATCGTCGATATCATCAGCGTCATCGACGCCATCGCTTTCCAGACGAATATCCTGGCCTTGAACGCGGCCGTGGAAGCGGCCAGGGCCGGCGAACAGGGCCGTGGTTTTGCCGTCGTCGCTTCCGAGGTGCGCAACCTGGCGCAGCGCTCGAGCGCTGCGGCCAAGGAAATCAAGGGCTTGATCGACGATTCCGTGCAAAAGGTCGAGGCCGGTTCGCAACTGGTGGACAAGGCGGGCCGCACCATGGACGAGATCGTGCAAAGTATCAGCCATGTGACGCAGATCATGAACCAGATCACCGACGCCAGCGATGAACAGCGCACCGGCATCGAGCAAGTCAACCGGGCCATCGGCCAGATGGACCAGGTGACGCAGCAAAACGCGGCCCTGGTGGAAGAAGCGGCCGCGGCGGCCGAATCCATGCAGGAGCAAGCGGCCAAGCTGGCCGAGGTGGTGGGCGTGTTCAAGCTCGACGCAACGCAACACCATGTTGCGGCCAGTGCTGGCCCGTCCGTGACGGCGTCTGCGCCAGCTGCCATGCGACCTGCGACGCGACCTGTCACCAGGCCCACCATCCAGCCCGCAAGGCACCGCGCGCCGGCGCCAGCCGTGGCGGCACCCGCGCCGGGCAAGGCGGCGCAAGCGGACGCCGTGCGTGCACGCGCGCCGAAGGCACCGGTGGCATCCGGCGCCGACGAGTGGGAAGAGTTTTAAGCGCAAACTCCCTTTGGCATGGCGTGGGCGCTACAATCGCGGCTTGAAGACAGCCGCGAACGCGCTCCGCCATGACCACCCGCCGTACCTCCAGCCATCCGTCCAGTAATACCTCGAGCCATGCCTCCAGTTCTACCGCTGCATCGTCCTCCCTGGCGGAACCCGCCAAACGGGCGCGCTGCCCGGCCTGCCTGCGCGCCGTGTCCAGTTGCATCTGCCGCTGGATCGCCCGCGTTTCCCACGCGGTGGAAGTGCTGATCCTCCAGCATCCGCTGGAAGTCCACAATGCCAAGGGCAGCGCCCGCTTGCTGCACCTGAGCCTGCCCAACAGCCGCATGCTGACGGGCGAGCAGTTTGCCCCCGATGTTCTCGCCGGGCTGCTGGCCGGCAAGCACAATGTGCTGCTGTACCCGGATACGCCAGGCGACCGTTCGATGGGCATCGCGCCGCCGCCAGCGCTCGACCCCGCCACCTTGCTCGATCCCACCCAATTGCGGCTGGTGGTGCTGGACGCCACCTGGCGCAAAAGCCGCAAGATGCTGTATCTGAATCCCCCCTTGCAACAGTTGCCGCGTCTGCCCCTGCGCGATACGCCCGCCTCCCATTACCTGATCCGCAAGGCGCACGCGCCAGATCAGTTATCGACTCTGGAAGCAACGTGCTATGCCTTGATGCAGTTGGAGCAGGATGCGGCCCGCTTCGTTCCCTTGATCGCGGCATTTGACGGTTTTGTCGCGCAGCAGTTGAGTTATGTCATGCCTCAGGGTGAAAAAGCTTGAAATAGCACCATGGCAGCCCTTGATATTGGCCGGACAGCGGCATAGTATACTGTACGTATATACAGTTGATGGGGCCGTTCATGAAAGCAATCATTCCAGAGCACGATGACAGCTTCGCCGGGCAAGCCATGCTGCCGCCGCAATCGCTGAAAGCTCACAAGGGGCGCGGGGCCGTCTCGAACCTGCAAGGGCGCTATGAGGTGCACGCGCGCGCCGGTTTCGATGATGGCTGGAGCGTGGGCGGCCAGGATGAGGCAGCCGGGGAAGAGGTGGCGCCGGGCTGGAAGACGCAGGTCAGCGACGAGCAGGCGCGCACCATCCTCACGCGCAACGCTTCGCCCGATTTGCCGTTCAATGTCTCGCTGAACCCGTACCGGGGCTGTGAACACGGCTGCATTTATTGCTTTGCTCGCCCCACGCACAGCTATCTGGGCCTGTCGCCGGGCCTGGACTTCGAAAGCCGGATCTACGCCAAGGTGAACGCCCCTGAACTGTTGCGGCGCGAGCTGGCCAGGCCGTCGTACGTGCCCGAACCGATCGCCCTCGGCGTCAATACCGATGCGTATCAGCCGTGCGAACGCGAGCGGCAGCTGACGCGGCGCGTGCTGGAAGTGCTGCAGGAGTGCGACCACCCCGTGGCGCTGATCACGAAATCGTCGCTGATCGAGCGCGATATCGACATTCTGGCACCCATGGCGGCCAGGCATCTGGCGGCCGTGGCCGTTACTGTCACCACGCTCGACCCGGCCATCGCGCGCACCCTGGAACCGCGCGCGGCCGCCCCGGCGCGGCGGCTGCGCACCATCCGCACCCTGACGGAGGCGGGTATCCCCGTGGGCGTGAGCATCGCGCCCATCATCCCGTTCGTGACGGAACCGGAAATCGAGCAGCTGCTCGAAGCCGTGCGCGACGCTGGCGCCATCCATGCCCATTACGTGGTGCTGCGTCTGCCGTGGGAAGTGAGTCCGCTGTTTCAGCAATGGCTGGAAGCACATTTCCCGGAACGTGCCCAGCGCGTGATGAACCGGGTGCGCGAAATGCGTGGCGGCAAGGATTACGACAGCGCGTTCGGCGCGCGCATGCGGGGCGAAGGCGTGTGGGCCGACCTCATCCGCCAGCGCTTTGAAAAGGCCGTGCACCGGCTGGGGCTGCATGGCAAGGGCGGCCGCTTCAAGCAGCTCGATTGCACGCAGTTCCGCCGGCCGCTGGTGGTGCCGCCGTTGGGAAACAAGGCAAAAGGGGGCAATGCGGGACAGCTGGATTTGTTTTAAGAAGTTAAGCCAAGTTAAGTCGTCGTTACCGCTGCTGGGGCGGAGGCGCTGCGGCGCTATCGTGTAGGGCTAACGTGTAGCGCTAGCGTGTAGCATTATCCTGCAGCGTTATCCTGTGCAGGTGCCTGCATCTGCGCCAGATGTTGCTCGATGGCAAAGACATGCGGATCGCTCTTGCCCAGCTCGCGCAAGGCGCTGGCCAAGTGCAGCAGGTATTCGCTGTTAGGACCGCTGGGGCCGTTTGATCGGGCGATCTGGCGCGCGATGTCCAGTTCCGGGGCGGCACCGAGGAAGGCGGCGTTTTCCTCGTTGGCGATGTACACCAGGCCTTCGACCTTGCCGCCGTCCTCGAAGGTGATGTCGGTGACCAGGCGCAAATAGCCGTTCTTTTCGCGGTGGTCGAGGTGGGCGAAGACTTCGGGCGTGATCAGATAGGCCATGCCGTCGCACACGGCGCCAGCCTGCGGCACGATGGTGGCGACCCTGCCCGGCGCCATCGGCGTGCCCCGGTGGTCGTGCGATCCCTGCCAGAAGCGCCGCGTCCAGCCGGCAATGCTGGCGGGGCGGCGCTCGATGTAGGGGAAATCGGCCTTGTAGATCAGCGAGCCATAGCCGAACAGCCAGACCTGTGCATGGCCGTCGAATTTGTTCATGCGCTGGTTGATGGCGATGGTGGCGGCGTCGATGGCGGACAGGTCGTTCTGGGCAGGCTGGGTCATGGCGTAGGCGGCAAAGGGCGATGCGCCATTATAAAGCGGCGCCAGCCGGGCCGCCTGCCGGCAGGGCGTCGCGTGCCGCGCCGCTGGCCGCTCCCACGTTCCACTCGTGCGTCTCGACAAAGCGGAACAGGAAGGCCATGAAGCTTTCGGCCGCCGGCGACAGCGAACGGCCCGTCTTCGTGTAGACGAAAAAGCGCCGCGTCAATTCCGGCTCGTGCAGGGCGCGCATGTGCAATTGATATAGTTTCACCATCGGTTCCGCGTACGGCAGGCAGACCGTGATGCCCAGGTTGGCGCTGACCATGGCCAGCGCCGTCGTCATGAAGGTCACTTCGTTATACGGGTTGAGCGACAACTCGCGAAACGCGCCGTGCATGTCGCGCAGCAGGCGTTCCGTGAACTGGCCCTGCAGCGAAATGAACGGGTAGTCGCCCACGTCTGCCCAGGTGACTCTTTCCTTCTGCTGCAGCGGGTGCTGCTCGGGGAAGACCAGCACGAAGGGCATTTCGAACAGCGCTTGCGCGGCGATTTCCGCCGTCGGATCGCGTTCGGGGCCGATGCCGAAATCGACTTCGCCGCTGAACACGCGCGCCGAGACATTCTCCACGGGGCAGTCGACGAGGCGCAGCTGCACGTCCGGGTGGGCCTGGCGGTAGGCGGCGATCACTTCCGGCAGCAGGGTGCACGCCATCATCTGCGGCGCGGCGATGCGCACCATGCCCGTTTTCAGGGCCTTGCGCTGGGCAATGCCGGCCATGGCGCCGTCGAGGTCCTCGATCATCTTTTCAAACAGCGGATACAGTTCGCGGCCGATTTCCGACAGCTGCGTCTTGCGCGTGCTGCGCTCGACCACGCGCACGCCCAGCACGCTTTCCAGTTCCTTGATCAAGCCGCTCAAGGCCGATTGCGTTACGTGCAGGTATTCGGCGGCCAGGGTAAAACTGCCGGTCTTGGCCAGCGCCACGAAGGCGCGCATTTGCCGCAGGCTGGGACTCATAAGATAATCCGATAAATCAATGGTTAAAAATTGTTTGTATGATAGCTGTAACTCGATTCTAATGGTGAAAAGCTGAAAAACAGGCCAGCCAACGCGCCCACGGCGCCATCCATTGGAGACAAGCACATGAAGATCAAGCAAATCCACCACGTCGCCTACCGCTGCATCGACGCGAAGAAAACCGTCGAGTGGTACGTCAAGCATTTGAACATGAATTTCGTCCTCGCCATCGCCGAAGACCTGGTACCGTCGACCAAGGCGCCGGACCCGTACATGCACGTTTTCCTCGACGCGGGCCATGGCAATGTGCTGGCCTTTTTCGAGCTGCCGACGCAGCCGCCGATGGACCGCGACCGCAATACCCCGGCCTGGGTGCAGCATCTGGCGCTGGAAGTGGGCAGCATGGAAGAACTGCTGGCCGCCAAGGAGCGCCTGGTCGCCGGCGGCATCGAGGTGCTCGGTCCCGTCAACCACGCCATCTTCCAGTCGATCTATTTCTTCGACCCGAACGGCCACCGCCTGGAGCTGGCGGCCAACGTGGGTACGCCGGAGATGATGGCCAAACTGGACGCCGTCAAATGGGAAATGCTGGAAGAATGGTCGCAAACGCGCCGCGCGCCCAAGCACGCCGCCTGGATGCACGCGCCAGCCGACGCCTGAGCGCACCGGACCGACACTCTCTGACAAATACACCGAACAAGGAACACCATGAAACTCGCAACCCTGAAAAACGGCAGCCGCGACGGCGCCCTGATCCTCGTCAGCCGCGACCTGCGCCAGTACCAGCGCGTGGCCGCCATTGCGCCTACCTTGCAGACGGCGCTCGATAACTGGGACGCCGTCGCACCGAAACTGGAGCAGGCCTACGCCGACCTGAACGCGGGGCAGGCGCCGGACGCGCAGCCGTTTGATGCAAAGCTGTGCCACTCGCCGCTGCCGCGCGCCTACCAGTGGGCCGACGGTTCCGCCTACATCAACCACGTGGAACTGGTGCGCAAGGCGCGCAACGCGGAAGTGCCGGCCTCGTTCTACACGGACCCGCTGATGTACCAGGGCGGCTCCGACAGTTTCATCGGCCCGCGCGACCCGATCTTCGCCCTGTCCGAAGAGTGGGGCATCGACCTGGAAGCGGAAGTGGCGGTGATTACGGGCGACGTGGCCATGGGCGCCAGCGTGGACGACGCGGCGAAAGCGATCCGCCTCGTCATGCTGGTCAACGATGTCTCCTTGCGCAACCTGATCCCGGGCGAACTGGCCAAGGGTTTCGGTTTCTTCCAGTCGAAGGCGGCCAGCGCGTTTTCTCCGGTCGCCGTCACGCCGGACGAACTGGGTGCCGACTGGGCGGACAGCAAGCTGCATTTGCCGCTGCTGGTGGACCTCAACGACAAACCGTTCGGCAAGCCGAATGCGGGCGAAGACATGACCTTCAATTTTGCCCAGCTGGTCGCCCATGCGGCGAAGACGCGCGAACTGGGCGCCGGCAGCATCGTCGGTTCCGGCACCGTGTCGAACAAGCAGGGCGACCTGTTTGGTTCGAGCATCGAGAACGGCGGCGTGGGCTATTGCTGCCTGGCCGAGGTGCGCATGTATGAAACCATCGAACACGGCGCGCCGAAAACGGCCTACCTGAAGTTCGGCGACACGGTGCGCATCGAGATGCGCGACGCGGTCGGCGCCAGCATCTTTGGCAGCATCGAGCAGACCGTGGCCCTGTACGCCGGCCGCGCCTGAGGGGAGGCCCATGAAGCTGTACACCTACTTTCGCAGTTCGGCCGCCTACCGCGTGCGCATCGCCTTGAATCTCAAAGGCATCGCCTACGACAGCATCCCCGTGCATTTGCTGCAGGACGGCGGACAGCAGCTGCTGCCCGCCTACCGCGCCGTCAACCCGTCGGCCCTGGTGCCGGCGCTCGACGACGATGGCGCCATCCTGACGCAGTCGCTGGCGATGCTTGAATATCTTGAAGAGACGCGGCCAGCCGTGCCGCTGCTGCCGGCGGACGCGCTGGGACGCGCCAGGGTGCGCGCGCTGGCCCTGGCCATCGCCTGCGATGCCCATCCGCTGACGAATCTGCGCGTCCTGAAATACCTGAAAAATACCCTGGGGCTGTCGGACGAGGCCAAGCAGGAGTGGTACCGCCACTGGATGGCCGAGGGGCTGGCGGCCGTGGAGGCGCTGCTGGCGCAGGGCGACCCTGCCAGCACGGGCCTGTTCTGCCATGGCGACAGCCCGACGATGGCCGATTGCTGCCTGGTGCCGCAGGTATTCAATGCGCAGCGTTTCGCCATCGACCTGGTGTCATACCCGCGCGTGGCGCGCATCCACGCGCATTGCGCCGGCTTGCCCGCGTTTGCCGCCGCCCATCCGTCGCAGCAACCTGACGCCGAATAGGGCATCCGGTCGATAGGGGGAGCGGGTTCAGCTCCACTCAACCCTGTCCCGTCCGCCACGTTTGGCGCGGTACAGGGCCTGGTCGGCGCGGATCAGCAGATCGGTCAAATGGTCCGCTTCCCGCCTCGCTGGTGCGGTCGATTGCGGCGTATTGGATGTCACGCCGATGCTGATGGTCAGGCTGACCAGTTGGCCATCATCGCATTCCACGCGCAGGCTGGCAGCCGCCAGGCGCAGGCGCTCGGCCACTTCCAGCGCCACTGGCAGCGGCGTCTCCGGCATCAGCAGCACGAATTCCTCGCCGCCGAAGCGCGCGGCCGTATCCATGCCCCGCGTGACGCTGCGCAGCACTTGCGCGACGGCAGCGATGGCGCGGTCGCCCGCGTCGTGGCCATGGCCGTCATTGATGCGCTTGAAGTGGTCGATATCGATCATCAGCAGCGACAGCGTATGGCCGAAGCGCTGGGCGCGCTCAAGCTCCTCTGTCAGCCGCAGGGTCATCATGCGGCGGTTCCCCAGGCCCGTCAGCGGGTCGGTCGTGGCTTGCTGCTCCAGCCGGGAGTTGGCCACCAGCAGTTCCAGGGTGCGCTGCAAGACACGTTCCTCGAGCATGTCGCGCTCCGCATGCAGGGTCGCCACGCTGGCGCGGCGGCTGCGCTGGGCCAGCAGCAGGGCCGTGATCAGCGCCGCTTGCAGCGCGATCAGCGACAGCCCGGCGATGATCTGCCAGTGGTATTGCGCCCACACTCCCTGTGGCCGGTTCAGGATGCGCGCCTCGCCGGGCAGGTTGCGCAAGCCGAAACGCTGTACCGCCGCATCGTCGAAGATATACGCCTGCATGCCATCTGGGTCCGGCGTTCTGCCCAGCAGGATGCGCGCAATGGTGCGCCCGACTTTCTCGCCGCTGATGACATAGCCGCCCACCACGCCGGGCAGTATCAGCGATTCCACGCTGGTGAAAATGGGCACGGCGCTGCGCGCGGCCAGGTCGCGCGCCATGACGGGCGGCGTGGTGCGCTGCCCCAGTTCGTCGCGGTAGACGGGCAGCAGGTAGATGGCGCTGCCTTCTCCCAGCGTGCCGGTGCGGCGCCACAACTCTTCCTGGCTCAGGTGATCCCAGAACTCGACCTTGAGCCGGTCCTGGTAGGGCGCAATGGCGGCGCGGATGGCGGCGATCCACGCCTGGCCGCGTGCGCTGCCGTCGCCGACGACGGCGATATGGCGCAGCCTTGGCGTCACTTGCAGCATGACGGCGATGGCCTTGCCAAAATCGTGGCGCACATCGAGATTGATGCCGTCGGCAGGTACCCAGTCCTGCCGTCCCTGATTCACATAGTAGCGGGGTACGCCGGGAAACAGATTTGGGTGCTGCCTCAGGAACTGGGCCGCCAGGTAGTTTTCCGTGATGATGGCGTCGAACTGCACCATCCTGTACTTGGTGTGCAGATAGGTTTCCAGCCCGGCTACGGCAGGCTGCTCGCCCACGCGCACGGAATCGAGCCGCTCCTCATAGATGCCGGGCGCGAGGCGCCAGTTCTCGTTGGCCAGTTCGGCGCTCATGCCCTTGTGGATCAGCGTTTGCCACTGCGAGGAGGCATCGCTGCCCAGCGAATACAGTACCAGCACTTGCCTTGGCGCAAAGCGCGGTGCGCTGAGCTCCGCCAGGTCCTGCGCATGGACGGGTGCGTTGCAGCATAGCCATAGCAGAAAGCTCAGGCAGGGCAGGCGTATCGCGGCGCGCAATCGTGTGAGGTAGGGACGGGGCATGGACAGGGCAGTGTGTTGAGAACTTGCCCAGGCGCAATGAGCGTTAGTGGATTGAAGAATCCGGTAAGCACTATTTCTTGATGTGGCTCAAGTTCCAAGGAAACCAGTCTAGCATTGCCGGCCTCGATTGGCGCAGGTGGCGTGCAATTTTTGATACTGTTGTTGCGATATTGGTATTGCTGTGAAATGTGGGGGTATGCTCATTCAACAATGCAGGCGTACCGGTGCGCTACAATTTGCGTTTGCCCAAATATTTCACGCGCCATGACTGCAACAACCGTTCCTGCCAGCATCACCGATGCCCTGTCCCTGGCGCACGCTTCCTGGCGTCCCATCCTGCTGCGCGGCTTGCACGCCGTGATGGCGGCCGATCCCGCCTACCTGCCGGCGCTGGCCATCGACGATTACCTGCCCACGCAGGGCCGGCTGTTCGCCGCCTTTGCCCTGCCGCTGGCGCAGGTGCGCTACGTGCTGGTGGGCGAGGGGCCGTATCCGCGCGCCGACAGTGCCACGGGCGTGTGCTTCATGGATGGCGCCGTCGGCAGTCTGTGGTCGGCCACGGGGCTGTCGAAGCCCGTCAACCGCGCCACGTCCCTGCGCAACTTCATGAAGATGCTGCTGGTGGCCGATGGCCAGCTGCAGCGCGGCGACACCTCCGGCGTAGCCATGGCGCCCGTGGCGGCCGCCGCGCAGTTACCTGGCAGCGGCGTGATCCAGACCCTGCCCGACCTGCAGCGCAAGATGACGGAGCAGGGCTTCCTGCTGCTCAACGCGGCGCTGGTGTTCCGGTCCCACGTGCCGCCCGTGCAGGATGCGCGCGGCTGGCTGCCTTTCCTGCAGGTGGTGCTCGAAGCGCTGGCGCGGCAGGGCGGGGCGGCCTTGCCGCAGCTGGTGTTGTGGGGCAAGATTGCCGAGCTCATCAAACGCCTGCCGGTGGCGGCATCGTTGCCGCAGGTGACGGCCGAACATCCGTATAATCTGTCCTTTATCGGCAATTGTGACATGCAGGCCTTGTTTGGCCCGATGCAACTATTGCGTGCTTGAGATTGAATTGACGCCATCTGGCGGAAGTGCGGGGAATATGCAAATCAGTAACGTGGAAGAATTGAAGGCGTGGATCGCGGCGGGCGGCGTGCCCGACTATCTGTATTTCTGGGGCCACACGCCGGCGCAGCCGCAGGTGCCCGACAAAAGCTGCTTCAGCCAGTGGTTCCCGTCGCCCTTCAGCCTGGCCGGCGTCACGTATGCGACGGCCGAGCACTACATGATGGCGCAAAAGGCGGCCCTGTTTGGCGACACGGCCGTGCAAGCGCGCATCGTGGCGGCCGCGCGGCCGTCGGAAGTGAAAAAGCTGGGGCGCGAAGTGGCGAACTTTGACGCCAAGGTGTGGGAAGCGGCACGTGCCGGCATCGTCTTCGATGGCAACTTTGCCAAGTTCTCGCAAAAGGCCGCGCTGCGCAAGTTTCTGCTGGGCACGGGCGAGCGCGTGATCGTCGAAGCCAGTCCCGTCGACCGCATCTGGGGCGTGGGCCTGGCGTCGGACAATCCGCGCATCGATGATCCCGCCAGCTGGGACGGCTTGAACTTGCTCGGTTTCGAGTTGATGAAAGTGCGCAGCGCCTTACGTGCTTGAGCGGTACTGTTGTTTTCCTGATGCCGCCGCGCCCGGCGCGGCCGGCCATGCCCCTGCCAGCCCTGTGGTCATCGAGGGGCGCTCTGACAAACCCCGCCGAATTTGTTATACTTGACTAAATCATTCAACTACTCAGGGTTTGAGAAGTTGAAAAGCCGCAATATTTTAAACTAGTTGAACCGAGGATGTATGCGTCTGACTACAAAAGGCCGTTTTGCCGTGACTGCGATGATCGATCTTGCCCTGCGCCAGGGTAAAGGTCCGGTCACCTTGTCCGGCATCAGCCAGCGCCAGTCGATTTCCCTGTCCTACCTGGAACAGCTGTTCGGCAAGCTGCGCCGCCATGAGATCGTCGAATCGATCCGCGGTCCCGGCGGCGGCTACAGCCTGGCGCGCCGTGCGGACAAGGTGACGGTGGCCGACATCATCATCGCCGTCGACGAGCCGCTGGACGCCACGCAGTGCGGCGGCAAGGAACATTGCCACGGCGCCGACGCGGCTACGGGTGCGCGCTGCATGACACATGAATTGTGGTCCACACTCAACGAAAAAATGGTCGATTATCTGGATTCTGTGTCCTTGCAGGATCTGGTCGACCAGCAGAGACAAAAGATTGCCGAACAAAGCGTGATGGTGATGCATCGTAACCACGCCGCCATCGGTTGAATATTACAAAATACTAAGTTGCTGATTGCAGGAGTTATTGATGAACGCCCCAGAAAAAAACGTAGGCCAAGTGCACTTTGAAACCGCACCGCATTTCCCGATCTACATGGATTACTCGGCCACCACGCCGATCGATCCGCGCGTCGCCGACCAGATGATTCCCTACCTGCGCGAGCAGTTCGGCAATCCGGCATCGCGCAGCCACATGTATGGCTGGACGGCGGAAAAAGCCGTGGAAGAGGCACGCGGCCACGTGGCGGCCCTGGTGAACGCCGATCCGCGCGAAATCATCTGGACCTCTGGCGCGACGGAAAGCAACAACCTGGCCATCAAGGGCGCGGCACAGTTCTACAAGACCAAGGGCAAGCACATCATCACCGTCAAGACCGAGCACAAATCGGTACTCGACACGGTGCGCGAACTGGAACGCATCGGCTTTGAAGCCACGTATCTGGAACCGCAGGACAACGGCCTGATCACCGTCGAGCAGCTGGCCGCGGCCGTGCGCCCGGACACCATCCTCGTATCGGTCATGCTGGTAAACAACGAAATCGGCGTGATCCAGCCGATCGACGAGATCGGCGTGTTCTGCCGCTCGAAAGGCATCATCTTCCATTGCGACGCCGCGCAAGCGACGGGCAAGGTCGTCATCGACCTGCAAAAGACCAAGGTCGACCTGATGACCTTCACGGCGCACAAAACCTACGGTCCGAAAGGCGTGGGCGCCCTGTACGTGTGCCGCAAGCCGCGCGTGCGCCTGGAAGCGCAGATGCACGGTGGCGGCCATGAGCGCGGCCTGCGCTCGGGCACCCTGCCGACGCACCAGATCGTCGGCATGGGCGAAGCGTTCCGCATCGCCAAGGAAGAAATGGACAGCGAAATCGGCCGCATCAAGGCCTTGCGCGACCGCCTGGCCAAGGGCCTGCAGGAGATCGAGGAAGTCTACATCAACGGCGACATGGATCACCGCGTGCCGCACAACCTGAACGTGAGCTTCAACTACGTCGAAGGCGAGTCGCTGATCATGGCGATCAAGGATATCGCCGTGTCGTCCGGTTCGGCCTGCACCTCGGCCAGCCTGGAACCATCGTACGTGCTGCGCGCCCTGGGCCGCAGCGACGAACTGGCGCACAGCTCGATCCGCTTCACCATCGGCCGCTTCTCGACCGAGGAAGACATCGACTTCGCCGTGAACCTGCTGAAATCGAAAGTACACAAGCTGCGCGAACTGTCGCCGCTGTGGGACATGTTCAAGGACGGAATCGACATCAATTCGATTCAATGGGCAGCCCACTAACCAACACCGTGGCCCCTGTTGACGGGGCCGGCAAGAATATTAAAGGAGCATCAAAATGGCTTACTCGGACAAAGTACTCGATCACTACGAAAACCCGCGCAACGTGGGCGCTTTCGACAAGGGTGATGAAACCATCGGCACCGGCATGGTCGGCGCGCCTGCCTGCGGCGACGTGATGAAACTGCAGATCAAGGTCGGCGCCGATGGCCTGATCGAAGATGCGAAATTCAAGACCTACGGCTGCGGTTCGGCCATCGCGTCGAGCTCGCTGGTAACGGAATGGGTCAAGGGCAAGACCCTGGACCAGGCACTGGCCATCAAGAACACGCAGATCGCCGAAGAACTGGCCCTGCCGCCAGTGAAGATCCACTGCTCGATCCTGGCGGAAGATGCCATCAAGGCGGCAGTGCTGGACTACCAGACCCGTCATCCGGCAGCGTAAGAGCACCTGAGAAAACGCCCATGGCTGCGTTGCATTGCCTTGTCGTACTAGTCGTACTGCCTGCGGCAATGCGCCTTGCCCTGAACGTTTTTCAGGCACTCTAGAATTTGTTGGATTTTGATACCTGTTCCCATGAGGGAACAGGAGCGGAGAAATACATGATCACACTGACCGAAAAAGCGGCGAAACACATCAACCGTTATATCGAACGGCGCGGCAAGGGCATGGGTTTGCGCTTTGGCGTGCGGACCACGGGCTGCTCGGGCCTGGCTTACAAGCTCGAATATGTCGATGAAGCGGCGGCCGAAGACAGCGTCTTCGAATCGCACGGCGTGAAAGTCTTCGTCGACCCGAAAAGCTTGCCTTACATCGACGGCACGGAACTCGATTTCGCGCGCGAAGGCTTGAACGAAGGTTTCAAGTTCCACAATCCGAACGAAAAAGACGCCTGCGGCTGCGGCGAGTCCTTCAGGATTTAAACAGCTGGCAAGACCCCGGTCGGTGCGCTGTACCCATCGATTGCGGTACAGCGACCACTGACCATTATGCAAAACCACTTCGAATTATTCCAGTTGCCGGCGCAGTTCTCGCTCGACATGAGCGCGCTCGACGCGGCCTACCGCGACGTGCAGGGCAAGGTCCACCCGGACCGCTTCATCAACGCCAGCAGCGCTGAAAAGCGCGTGGCGATGCAATGGGCCACGCGCGCCAATGAAGCCTACCAAACCCTGAAAAGCCCGCAAAAACGCGCGCAATACCTGTGCGAACTCAATGGCGTCGATTTGCAGACGGAATCGAACACGGCCATGCCGGTCAGTTTCCTGATGCAGCAGATGGAATGGCGCGAAGAACTGGGCGATGCCCGCGCAGGCAAGGATGCCGACGCGCTCGACGCCCTGGAGCGCCAGTTGCGCGGCGAACGCAAGGCCTTGCTGGCCCAAGTGGCGGCCCAGCTCGACGCCGCCGACTATGTCAATGCCGCGCAAAGCGTGCGCGCCCTGATGTTCCTCGACAAATTCGGCGAGGAAGTCCGTTTTGCCTATGAGGCGATTGAAGTCTGATCTCCGGATAGCTTGACCGGCGTGCCAAGCGCCAGTCTGGCGCGCGTCTTATAATGCGCGACAGGCATCAACCGCATCACGCAAAAAATTAATCGAGGCACGAATACAATGGCACTTCTGCAAATCTCCGAACCAGGCATGTCGACCGCGCCGCACCAGCACCGCCTGGCCGTCGGCATCGATCTGGGTACCACCAATTCCCTGGTCGCCACCGTCCGCAACAGCATTCCCGAGGTACTCAACGACGAGGAAGGGCACTCCCTGCTGCCGTCCGTCGTGCGCTACCTGCCGAATGGCCACGCGAACATCGGCTACAAGGCCCTGTCCGCGCAAACGACCGACCCGAAGAACACCATCGTGTCCGTGAAACGCTTCATGGGCCGCGGCCTGGCCGACATCGCCTACGCGGAAAACCTGCCCTACGATTTCCAGGACACGCCTGGCATGGTGCAGCTGAAAACCGTGGCCGGTGTGAAAAGCCCCGTCGAAGTGTCGGCGCAAATCCTCGCCACCCTGCGCCAGCGCGCGGAAGATTCGCTCGGCGACGACCTGGTCGGCGCCGTGATCACCGTGCCCGCCTATTTTGACGACGCGCAGCGCCAGGCAACGAAAGATGCGGCGCAGCTGGCCGGTATCAACGTGCTGCGCCTGTTGAGCGAGCCGACGGCCGCCGCCATCGCGTATGGCCTCGATAATGCTTCCGAAGGCGTGTACGCCGTGTATGACCTCGGCGGCGGCACCTTCGACATCTCGATCCTGAAACTGAGCAAGGGCGTGTTTGAAGTGCTGTCCACGGGCGGCGATTCGGCCCTGGGCGGCGACGATTTCGACCGCCGCCTGTTCTGCTGGATCAGCGAGCAGGCCAAGCTGGCACCGCTGTCGGACGAAGACACGGCCATCCTGATGGTGAAGGCGCGCGAGATCAAGGAATTGCTGTCGACCAAGCCGGAAACGACGATTGACGCCAAGCTGAACTCGGGCGAAGAAATCCACCTGCGCGTTACGGCTGCCGACTTTGCCGCCATGACGCAGCACCTGGTCGCCAAGACCATGAACGCCATCAAGAAAGCCTTGCGCGATGCGAACGTGGACGCGGACGACGTCGACGGCGTGGTGATGGTGGGCGGCGCCACGCGCATGCCGCACGTGCAGCGCGCCGTGAGCGAATTCTTCCACACGACGCCGCACGCGAACATCGACCCGGATAAAGTGGTGGCGCTGGGCGCGGCCATTCAGGCGAACTTGCTGGCCGGTAACCGCGCCGCCGGCGACGACTGGCTGCTGCTGGACGTGATCCCGCTCTCCCTGGGCATCGAAACCATGGGCGGCCTGGTGGAAAAAATCATCCCCCGTAATTCGACGATCCCATGCGCCCGTGCGCAGGAATTCACGACCTTCAAGGACGGCCAGACGGCCCTGGCCGTGCACGTGCTGCAGGGCGAGCGCGAACTGGTGAGCGACTGCCGCTCGCTGGCGCGTTTTGAATTGCGTGGTATTCCGCCGATGGTGGCGGGCGCCGCGCGCATCCGCATCACGTATCAGGTCGATGCGGACGGCTTGCTGTCGGTGTCGGCGCGCGAGCTGCGCTCGGGCGTGGAAGCATCGATCAGCGTCAAGCCGGCCTACGGCCTGGGCGACGACGACATCGCGCGCATGCTGCAGGACTCGTACACGTCGGCCGACGTCGACATGGTGGCGCGCGCGCTGCGCGAAGAGCAGGTGGAAGCGGAGCGCATCCTGCTGGCCACGCAGTCGGCGCTCGATGAAGACGGCGGCTTGCTCGATGACGCCGAGCGCGTCACCGTCGACGGCTTGATGAACAAGGTGCGCGATGCCATCGTGCAATCGCAAAGCGGCGCCATCGACCATCAGGCCTTGAAGCTGGCGATCGAGCTGCTCGCCGACGGCACCGAGGATTTTGCCTCGCGCCGCATGGACCGCAGCGTGCGCACTGCCTTGACGGGTAAATCCCTGGACCAGGTCGTACAAGACTAATTGAACAGCGCGCCGCCGAAACTGCGGCCGCGCTCCGAATGACAGACTGAAAGAAGAAACCATGCCACAAATCGTTATCCTGCCGCACGCCAAGCTTTGCCCGGACGGCGCCGTCATCGAAGCACCTGCCGGCAAGTCCATCTGCGACATCCTGCTGGAAAACGACATCGACATCGAGCACGCCTGCGAAAAATCGTGCGCCTGCACCACCTGCCACGTGCTGGTGCGTGAAGGCATCGAATCCTTGAACGAAGCGACGGAACTGGAAGAAGACATGCTGGACAAGGCCTGGGGCCTGGAAGCCGTGTCGCGCCTGTCTTGCCAATCCATCGTGGCCGAAGCCGACCTTGTCGTTGAAATCCCGAAATACACGATCAACCAGGTCAGCGAAGGCAGCCACTAAGATGAAATGGTCCGACATCACCGCGATCGCCGAAGCGCTGTTCGATACGCATCCGGACATCGATCCCCTGACCGTGCGTTTCACCGACCTGCATAACTGGGTGGTGGAACTGGACGGTTTCGACGATGACCACACGCGCGGCGGCGAAAAAGTGCTCGAAGCGATACAGATGGCGTGGATCGATGAAGCGCGCTAAGGGCGCGGCAGCCGCCGCCACCGCAGTCGCTGCGCCGAAAGACATCATCACGGCCGCCAGCAACATGCCCGAGATCAAGGATGGCCAGTCGGTCGCCTTGCTGCAGGAATTGCACATCCTGACGCGCGATGGCAAGATGAACCAGGACAGCCGCCGCAAGCTCAAGCAGGTGTACCACCTGACGCAGTTCATCGAGCCGCTGCTGCGCGAAGTGCAGCTCGACCATCCCGGTGTGTCCCTCGTCGACCACGGCGCCGGCAAGTCCTACCTGGGCTTCATCCTGTACGACCTGTTTTTCAAGAACGGCAACGACGGTTCGCACATCTACGGCATCGAGACGCGCGAAGAGCTGGTGCAGCGCTCGCAGGAGCTGGCCAAGAAATTCAAGTTCCCCGGCATGTCGTTCCTGCCGCTGTCCGTGGCCGAATCGACGGAATCGAACTTGCTGCCCCAGCAGATCGACATCGTCACGGCCTTGCATGCGTGCAACACGGCCACTGATGACGCGATTCACTTCGCCCTGAAGAAAAAGGCGAAATTCATGGTGCTCGTGCCATGCTGCCAGGCGGAAGTCGCATCCGTGCTGAAGAAGAACAAGGGCAAGAGCCTGGGCAAGAGCGTCTTGACGGAACTGTGGCGCCACCCGCTGCACACGCGCGAGTTCGGCAGCCAGATCACCAACGTGCTGCGCTGTCTGCAGCTGGAAGCGCACGGCTACCAGGTCAGCGTGACGGAACTGGTGGGCTGGGAGCATTCGATGAAGAATGAACTGATCATCGCCAGCTACAAGAACTTGCCGCGCCAGCGTCCGACGGAACGCCTGCAGGAAGTGCTGCAGACCCTGGGCCTGGAAGAGATGGGGCACCGTTTCTTTGCCGAGGAATTGGCCAAGGCGACGGCCTGATTGTTGGATTACGCGTTCCGCTAATCCAACCTACCTGATGAGCCACGTAGGTCGGATTAGCGCGCAAGCGCGTAATCCGACAACCACCAGCAACAGCCGGTAGGTCGCGTAGGTCGGATTAGCGCAGCGTAATCCGACAATCACCGGACAATCAGCAACAACGGCAACAAGAGGGGAGGAGCCGGTCGGTTACAATACCGGCTTTCTCCTCCCTTGCTTTTTGCGCCTCCCCATGACCACACCAATCGAAATGCCCACCGTCCGCCTGGCCAAGCGTCTGTCTGAAGACGTGCCCTGTTCGCGCCGCGAGGCTGAGCTGTATATCGAGGGCGGCTGGGTAACGGTCGATGGCGTGCTGGTGGAAGAATCGGGCGCGCGCGTGGCCGACAATCAAACGGTGGTGCTGCTGCCGAACGCGACCCTGGATGAAATGCCGCCCGTGACGATCCTGCTGCACAAGCCGGCCGGCATCAATGGCGGCGTGGGCAGCGAAGGCAAGCCGGCCCTGAGCTGTTTGCGTCCCGAAGAGATTTTCACGCCGGAAAATGTGGCGCCCAGCTCCGTCACGCGCTTCCTCAAGCGCCACCTGATCGGTCTGACCGTCACCAATCCGCTCGAGACCATGGCCTCCGGTTTGCTGGTGTTTACGCAGGATTTCCGCGTGGCCCGCAAGCTGGTCGACGAAGCGAAAACGGTGGAGCAGGAATTCATCGTGGAAGTGTCGGGCGCCATCGCCGAGAATGGCCTGGCGCTGCTCAATCACGGCTTGCCCTTCAATGGCAAGCCTTTGCCGCCGATCAAGGTCAGCTGGCAGAATGAAACGCGCTTGCGCTTTGCACTGAAAAACGTGCAGCCAGGCCAGATCGCCCACATGTGCAAGATGGTGGGACTGGACGTGGTCGCCATGAAACGCTTGCGCATTGGCCGTATTTCGATGGGCGCCATGCCGTCAGGCCAGTGGCGCTATCTGCAAGGCTACGAAAGGTTCTAAAGCTGCGGCGCCGTGATGGAATGGCTTTCCGCAAAGCTTTTCCATAGCCGTTCGGCGATATTCAAGGCGATGGTATCGGCCTTCTCCTGCAGGGCCGGGTTGCCCATGCTTTCCGTCGTGGCAAAGAACAGGGTCAGCCAGCGGCGGAACATGCAGGGCGTCAAATTTTCCATTTGTGCGTGCTGGGCCAGCGGCTTGCCGTGGTAGCGCATGGTGCCGCGCAGCAAGCCTGACCAGAAATCGACCAATGTTGCCAGATGGGCATCCCAATCCTTGACCTCGGCGGCAAAGATGGGGCCCAGCATGGCGTCGTCGCGCGCGGCCGCATAAAAGGTGTGGACGAGGTGTTTGACTTCGTCTTCGCTGCAGACTTCCTCGCGGTAGGGAGCGAAGCGTGTGTGGGGGAGGGGGGCGGTATTCTTCATGGCATGCCATGATCGCAGAGCCCCCGTGGCGCTTCAATGACCCAGGTCAAGCCGCGTAAAAACTCAGGCGGGGACTTTCTTTGACTTCTTCGCGGGAGCCGGCAATTGCACGATCTGCGTGCCCGCCAGCTTGTCGTGCAGGAATTGACCATTGCCCGTGAACAGGGCCGTGCTGGACCAGGCCAGGATGCCCACGCCGATGGCGCCCAGGGCCGTCCAGTGCTGCAGGTCGAAGGCATACGCCGCCACGAGCGCGGGCAGCAGCCACATCCATGACAGGACGTAGCGGTAGGCGGCCACGCGCAGCGGCACGTGGGCGTGGCCCGGCAGCACGACTTTCAGGCGCCACGTCTTCATGGCCAGGGTTTGCCCTTCGCGGCTCCACTGATGGATGAAATACGCGCCCATGACGAGGAAGGCCAGGCATTGGCGCATGTGTTCCGTCAACGGCGTATGCGCGCCTTGCACGGCCAGCTCAAACAGCAGAAACGGCAAAAACAGCACGGCCAGGGCCAGCAGCGACTCGTACACCATGGAAATCAGGCGGCGCTTGATCGTGGGATGGGAGGTGATGCTGGCGGCAGGCGTGCTATTTGACATTGGTTGGCAGTGGGGCAGGCGTAACAGGTGGTATGACGGGCACGGCGGCGGGTGGCGTGGTGGCGGCAGGATCGCCTGCCGGCACGGCCGTCGCTGCGGGAGCGGGCGGCTGGACAGGTGGGGCGGCAGGCGCTGCCGGCGTGGCAGGCGCCTTAAGTACGGGCGGCTTGGTCGTCGTCGAATTGATCGCAGGCACCTTGCCCAGCGGTTTTTTCGGCACGAGTTCCGTCGCCAGCTTTTTCTTTTGATCTTCCGGCAATTGCTGGTATTGCTCCCATTGCGCGGTTTTTTGGCCCGGATCAATCTTCTTCGTGCGGGTATAGTTTTCGCGCACGAGGCGGCGCTGTTCCGGCGTCAGCTTGACCCATTCGCGCATGCGGTCATGTACGCGGATTTGCTCGTCGGCCGTCATCGAGGCAAAACGGCTGGCGATATCGAGCCATTTCTGCTTGCGCAGCGGTTCCAGCTTGTTCCACTCGCCCGCCAGCGGCTGCAGGGCTTCCTGTTGCGCGCGCGACAGCTTGTTCCATAATGGATTCTCGCCAGCCTTCGGCGTGCCGCCCTTGCCGCCCGTGCGGGGTGAGCCGGGCTTGACGGCCGGTGCGGGCGCCACGACGGGCGCGGCTGCTGCAGGAGGGGCGGCGGGCGCGGCATGTTGCTGCGCGCCTACCCAGGCGGCGCCCGCCAAGGCGCAAGCACCCAGGCCGATGCCGCCAGCCAGCCAGCCTTTGCGTACGCTCGTGCGTGCCATTTATTGCTCGCGTTTCGTCAGGTAGGCGTTGAAGCCATGGTCCATGTAGGCGGAGAGCGGCAATTCGTCCGACAGGACGGCGGCGTCGATTTCTGCCAGTTCGGCAATATGTTGTTCCTGCTCAAACTGATAGATGCCCACCAGGCCGCCAACGAGCAGCAGCAGGGGGATGACAACGCTCATGCGGCCCAGCCACGACAGCGGTTCGACGAACAGGCTGCTGGCGATGCCGGCGAAGACATCCTTGCGCACGGCGACTGCGGCGGGCGCGTCCGCCTTCTTGCGCGACAGGGCCAGCTTGCGTGCCGCTGCCAGGCGATCGGTGGCCGATGCGGGCAGGTCGTCGAGTTTTTCGTTCAGTGCATGGCGCACTTTGTAAGCGAAATTGAGATCGTCGGTGTTCATAATTTAATTCCCTTGGCTTTCAGCGATTCGGCGAGCGTGTGGGTAGCTCTAGAGCAATGTGTTTTCACGCTACCTTCGGAGCAACCCATCGCTTCCGCTGTTTCAGCCACATCCATGTCCTGCCAGTAACGCATGAGGAAGGCTTCGCGTTGACGTGAGGGCAGTTTTTGTACCTCTGCATCAATCAAATCAAGCATTTGCGCGCGTTCGACCTGGTCGGCTGACGATTCGGCGGCACTCGAGCCCTGTTCCGATTCATAAGTATCAAGTATATCAAAATCTTCATGCTCGTCGCCCGAGGGCTTCATGCCGGAAAACAGGCTGACCCAGGTGTTGCGAACTTTTTCTCGGCGGAAATAATCAAGGATGGTGTTCTGCAAGATGCGCTGGAACAGCATCGGCAGCTCGGCGGCTGGCTTGTCGCCGTATTTCTCGGCCAGCTTGATCATGGCGTCCTGCACGATGTCGAGTGCCGATTCTTCCTTGCGGACCGCGTAGGCGGCCTGCTTGAAAGCGCGCCGCTCGACATTTTCTAGAAAGTCGGATAATTCTTTGTCTGTTGCCATGCGGTATTGGGGATCTTAGCGGCTGCGGGGTGCGGTGGGCGAAATGGGGGCGGGTATGCTTTTTGCAACCCCGTGCATGCTAGCAAAAAATGTGCGTTTCCGCAGGGTTTTTGCACGGCGTGCGGGCGAATTGGCCTTTCGGCTGACATTTTCCTTGACCATAATGGTGCAACGCGATAACGTATGGGACGCTTTGAACACCCCAAAGCCCTATGGTCAGGTCGCGACCGGCACACAAGGCCATCCGCGGCAAGACGCGCTTTCATTTGTAGGCAGTTTGTTCTAACCCGCGCCACAAGCGCGAGCGGTTCGTACAGGCGCCACAGAAACTCCGGCCAAACGAGTTGCGTTAAGCGTTGTTTTGTAAGGTATCTATGGGTGCCCAAAGAAATGTCGTGACCGCATGAAAAGGGAAGCAGGAGCACTGTCGCGCACGGCGAACTTCGTCAGGAAAGAACATCCGATCAATCTCCAATGGACCTTGAAAGGAATGTTTCATGAATACCGAAGCAGCAGCAGGACCCATTACCGGCGCAGAAATTGTCGTGCGCTGTCTGGCTGAAGAGGGCGTCGAGCACGTCTTTGGATACCCGGGCGGAGCCGTACTCTACATCTACGACGCCATCTTCCAGCAAAACAAATTCCAGCATATCCTGGTACGCCACGAGCAGGCCGCGATCCACGCCGCCGATGCCTATTCGCGCAGCTCGAACAAAGTCGGTGTCGCCATCGTCACGTCCGGTCCGGGCGTCACGAATGCCGTCACGGGCCTGTCCACCGCGTACATGGACTCGATTCCCATGGTCGTGATCTCCGGCCAGGTGCCGAGCCACGCCATCGGACAGGATGCGTTCCAGGAATGCGACACGGTCGGCATCACGCGCCCCGTCGTCAAGCACAACTTCCTCGTCAAGGATGTCAAGGACCTGGCAGCGACGATCAAGAAAGCCTTCTTCATCGCCCGTACCGGCCGTCCGGGACCCGTGCTGGTCGATATCCCCAAGGATATCAGCATGCACAAATGCCATTTCGACTATCCGAAGGAAGTCGAGATGCGTTCCTACCGTCCGGTCGACAAGGGCCACTCGGGCCAGATCCGCAAGGCCGTGCAGCTGTTGCTGCAAGCCGAACGCCCGATGATCTACACGGGCGGCGGCGTTATCCTGGCGAATGCCTCGGCAGAGCTGAACAAGCTGGTCGACCGCCTGGGTTTCCCGTGCACCAACACCTTGATGGGCCTGGGCGGCTACCGCGCCTCGAGCGAGCAGTATGTCGGCATGCCCGGCATGCACGGCACCTATGAAGCGAACATGGCGATGCAGAACTGCGACGTCCTGATCGCCATCGGCGCCCGTTTCGATGACCGCGTGATCGGCAACCCGAAACATTTCGCCTCGCATCCGCGCAAGATCATCCACGTGGACATCGATCCATCGTCGATTTCCAAGCGCGTCAAGGTCGATATCCCCATCGTCGGCAACGTCAAGGACGTGCTGATCGAGTTCCTCGCGCAACTGGACGCGGCCGAAGCCAAGCCGAACGTCAATGCCTTGAGCAACTGGTGGAAGCAGATCGCCGAATGGCGTGGCCGCGAATGCCTGAAATACCCGACCTCCGACCTGGTCATCAAGCCGCAATCGGTGGTGGAAAAGGTGTTCCAGATCACCAAGGGCGACGCCTTCATCACGTCCGACGTGGGCCAGCACCAGATGTGGGCGGCGCAATATTATGGCTTCGACAAGCCGCGCCGCTGGATCAATTCCGGCGGCCTGGGCACCATGGGTGTCGGCTTGCCGTACGCCATGGGCGTGCAGATGGCCAATCCGGACGCCACCGTTGCCTGCATCACGGGTGAAGGTTCGATCCAGATGTGCATCCAGGAACTCGCCACGTGCAAGCAGTATCACCTGACGCCGAAGATCATCATGCTCAACAACCGCTTCCTCGGCATGGTGCGCCAGTGGCAGGAAATCGATTACGGTTCGCGCTATTCCGAGTCGTACATGGATTCGCTGCCCGACTTCGAAAAGCTGGCGGAAGCGTATGGCCACGTGGGCATGAAAATTGAAAAACCGGGCGACGTCGACGGCGCCCTGAAAGAGGCGTTTGGCATGAAAGACAGGCTGGTATTCATGAACTTCATTACCGACCAGTCTGAAAACGTGTGGCCAATGGTGAAAGCCGGCAAGGGCCTGTCCGAAATGATGCTCGGTTCGGAGGATCTCTAATCATGCGCCATATTATTTCTGTCTTGCTGGAAAACGAAGCGGGCGCCCTGTCGCGCGTGGTGGGCCTGTTCTCGGCACGCGGCTACAACATCGAAACATTGACGGTGGCGCCGACGGAAGACTCGACCCTGTCGCGCATGACCATCGTCACCAGCGGTTCGGACGACATCATCGAGCAGATCACCAAGCACTTGAACCGCCTCATCGAGGTGGTCAAGGTGGTGGATCTGACCGAAGGCCAGCATATTGAACGCGAGTTGATGCTGATCAAGGTTCGTGCCGTGGGCAAGGAACGCGAGGAAATGAAGCGTACCGCCGATATCTTCCGTGGCCGCATCATCGATGTCACCGAAAAGACGTACACGATCGAACTGACCGGCAACAAGGTCAAGCTCGACGCGTTCATCGATTCGATCGACCGCGCCGCCATTCTGGAAACCGTCCGTACCGGTGGTTCCGGCATCGGCCGCGGCGAACGCATCCTCAAAGTATAAAAATACAAGCAGCACTACGCGGCCCTGGCGCCGCATTTAAAACAACAACGCATCATCAAATATATAGGAATTACCATGAAAGTTTTTTACGACAAAGACGCTGACCTCTCCTTGATCAAAGGCAAAAACGTTGCCATCATCGGCTATGGTTCGCAAGGCCACGCACACGCACAAAACCTGAACGATTCGGGCGTCAACGTCACCGTCGGCCTGCGCAAGGGCGGCGCTTCATGGACCAAGGTCGAGCAAGCCGGTCTGAAAGTGGCGGAAGTCAACGACGCCGTGAAAGCGGCCGACGTCATCATGATCTTGCTGCCAGATGAAAACATCGCTCAGGTCTACAACGAA
>RCUK01000207.1_pt1 | contig 66359 bp, 60 predicted proteins | sample 2166381 | NCBI WGS metagenome assembly RCUK01 (sample SAMN09932809, study PRJNA488358) | compost metagenome | isolation source: compost soil in an enriched community | place: Germany: Experimental Botanical Garden | reverse complement strand
CCATACCTCCCCGGCGTCACCCCCATCACCCGCTTGAACATGGCGATGAAGGCGCTGACGTTGTCGTAGCCCAGGTCCAGCGCAATCGTCGTGACGGGCTGGCCGGCGGCCAATAACTCCAGGGCGCGCAGGATGCGGGCGCGCTGGCGCCAGGCGGACGGGGTGAAGCCGGTCTCTATCGTGAAACGGCGTGCCAGGGTGCGCGGCGAGACGCCGGTCCAGGCGGCCAGCGCTTCCACTCCCCGCTCGTCGGCCAAGTCATCGAGGATGGCGCGCGCCACGCGCAGCAGGCGCGGGTCCGTGGGCAGGGGCAAGCCGAAGGGCTCGTGCGGCGCGGCGGCGATTTCGTCGAGGATCACGCCCGCCACCCTTGCCTGCCGCACGTCGAGCGCGACATCGTCCCAGGTGCTGGCACGGTCTACCGCCTCGCGCAGCAAGCAAGCCCGAGACGCGCATCACGCACGGCGCGGCGGGCAAGCTGGCGCAACTGGCTTCGTCCACATACACGCTCCAGCCCGCAAACGGGCCATGCGAACGCAGACCATGGACGTGATGGGGCGGCATCCACACGCAGTGGCTGACCGGCACCACCCACTGGCCGCTGTCGGCGGCAACGGAAAGCAAGCCCCGCATGGCACCGAACAGCTGGCCGCTGGCGTGGCGGTGCGCCGCCGTCAACCTCTCCTGTGGCTGGACAATGCGCATGGCGCGCAGCGGCAGCGATGGCGATGGCGATGGCGATGGCGACAAGATTGGCGGATTTAACGTATCCATAGTCATAAACAACGCAGGCAAGACAATCTGGCCATCATACAGTGAAGTCTTTCCAACATTCAGGAGTGCATCATGCGTGCAGAAGACGTATTGCCGGATCAACAAAACCAGGGCCAGTTCAATGGCGTGACCGTACGCAAGGGCACGGTGGGCGCCTTCCTCGCCAATGCCCGGCTATGGCTGGACGAGTCCAGCGGCATCGCCGAACGAACCATGGCCGAGCGCGACATTGTCGACGCCCTGCCCGCCCTGCACGCGCTGGGACTGTTCGATATTGTGCAAGTGCGCGATGCGGCGCTGCGCGAACTGGTGGCCGCTTCTGCCGCGCGAGCAGGCTGACTCGTCCACGGCGCGCATTTCCTCTATCATGCTGCTTTGCCCGCCTTCGCACCCGCCATGCCGTTTACCATTGCCACCACCGTCCACAGCGAACTGATCATCAAGAAAAGCCGTTTCATCGGTTGCGTGCAGCCGATGACGGACCGCGCCAGCGCGCAGCAGGTGGTCAATGACTTGAAGGCGCAGCATCCGGGCGCCTGCCATGTGTGCTGGGCGCTGCTGGCGGGCGGGCAGTCGGCGGCCGTCGATGATGGCGAACCGAGCGGCACAGCCGGACGGCCCATGCTCGACGTGCTGCGCCACCAGGACCTGGAAGGCGTGCTGGCGACGGTCGTGCGCTATTTTGGCGGGATCAAGCTCGGTGCGGGCGGCCTCGTGCGCGCCTACACGGATAGCGTGGCGCAAGCGTTGTTGCAAGCGGAAAAGACGGCCATCGTGCGCCAGCGAACCCTGCGCTGCACGGTGCCGTATGCGATGGAAGGCATGCTGCGCCGCGAACTCGATGGCGCCGGCGCTACCTTGCTGAACGTGGAACACGGCGAGCACGTGCTGTTCGACTTCAGCCTGCCTGAAACGGCGGCCACCGCCCTGCTCGCGCATTTGCATGAGGCGGGCAATGGACGGATAGCCTGGCTGAAATTGGAAGCCGAAGAGGAAGAATAAAATTTACAAATTGGGCGGGCGCTTGATCTGCAGCATGATGAAATGCGTCCACGCCAGCGCCGGCAGCACCATCAACAGCAACATCAGTCCGGCAGGCATGTCCGGCACGAAACGCACGAAGCAGCCGAGAAAACCGGCGATGGCCAGCCAGAAGCGCCAGTTGAATGCATATGCCTTGCGTGCCACCGTTGCCAGGGCGATGCGCCAGAATTCCAGCAAGGCCCACACGCCGCCCGTCAGCAGCAACGCGGCCAGCGCATTGGCGCCGGGGGCGTCGGCCCAGGTGCGCACCAGGTTGTACAACAGCACGGGGTAGCCGGCCGTAATGGCCAGGGTGGCCGGGCCGGCGGCGATGACAGCTTCAAACAGCTGCCCTTTGGAACGATGATCCACTGATACTCCTCAAGCCACGACGCCGGAATGGGCGGCGATCACTTGCAGCGCGCCAGCCACATCCTGCGCCCATACACGCGTAAAACGGAAGTCGCCATGCGTTTCCACGTCGTGATAGGTGCCCGTCAGCTGCATGCGCACGGAGACGACGGCCACGTTGCCGTTAATGCGCACATGGCGCTCGGACGCGCGCAAGTCGGTGATGGCCAGCAGGCGCTGCTCGTGCGCGGCCAGGTCCGCATGCTTGCTCAGCAAGTGGCCCAGGTGATTGGTAAACAGCAAGTCGTCAGCCAGCAAGACATTCAACGCGGCCACGTCGGAGGCCATCATGGCCAGGCGCAAGCGCTCTTCCGCATCGAGCACTTGTACTTCAGTTAATGCATTCATCTTCTTCCTATCAAATAGTCTGGCGCATCTTAGCAAACGGGAAAAGCATGCTTGCACGAAATAGCTAAATTCACAATCAGCCACAAGGCTTATACCTGTGAAGCATATTTATATAGCGTAATATTCGCAGCGGTATTGCGCAAAACGCCATCATAGTACTGTACAGTGCTTGCCCTTCCGCCCCGGGCTGGGGCAGCTGTCAGTTGTAGTACTGTTTTATGTGCTCCGTGCAGTCTCGAATAAAACCAAGATAAGGCCCCTTCATGGCAATTAACATCATCCTGAACCTGCTCGTTGCGTTGCTCGTCTTCGCTTTCATGTTCCACCAGCAACGCAAACACGCGACGTTTACCGTGCGCGTCTTCACGGGCCTGGGCCTGGGCGTGCTGCTCGGTGCGGCCGTGCAATGGCTGTACGGCGCCGGCTCGCCCATCATTGCGGGCACCAATGAATACATGGACATCGTCGGCAGCGGCTACGTAAAACTGCTGCAGATGATCATCATGCCGCTGATCATGGTGTCCATCATTTCCGCCATCCTGAAACTCAAGGATGCGAGTTCGCTGGGCAAGATCAGCGCGCTGACCATCGGCACCCTGCTCATCACCACGACCGTCGCCGCCGCGCTGGGCATTTTGATGGCCAAGCTGTTCGGTCTGACGGCTGTCGGCCTGACGTCGAGCGCCGCCGAAGTGGCGCGCGGCGTGCAGCTGCAGGGCTCGCTGGAAACGGCGAAAGCCCTGTCCCTGCCAAAACTGCTGGTCAGCTTCGTGCCGACCAACCCCTTCCTCGACATGACGGGCGCGCGCAAGACGTCGACCATCGCCGTGGTCGTGTTCTCGATTTTCATCGGTATTTCGGCCACGGGCATCGCGGCGAAAAAGCCGGAGATTTTCGCCTCGTTCGAGAGCTTCATGAAAGTGGCGCACGCCATCGTCATGCGCATGGTCACCCTGGTGCTGCGCCTGACGCCGTACGGCGTGTTCGCGCTGATGTTTGAAGTGGTCGCCTCGTCGAGCTATACGGACATCTTGAAACTGATCAACTTCGTCGTTGCCTCGTACAGCGCGCTGATATTGATGTTCCTCGTGCACCTGGCTATCATCGCCGGCGTGGGCCTGAACCCGCTGCGCTTCGTGAAAAAAGTCTTCCCCGTGCTGGCATTCGCGTTCACGTCACGCACCAGCGCCGGCTCGATTCCGATGAGCGTGCAGACGCAAACCCAGCGCCTGGGCACGCCGGAAGGCATCGCCAACTTCGCCGCCTCGTTCGGCTCGACCATCGGCCAGAACGGCTGCGCCGGTATCTATCCTGCCATGCTGGCCGTCATGATCGCCCCGACAGTCGGCGTCGATCCATTCACGGTCAGCTTCCTGCTGCCCTTGCTGGCCATCATCACCATCGGTTCCGTCGGCGTGGCCGGCGTGGGCGGCGGCGCCACGTTTGCCGCCCTGATCGTGCTGTCGGCGATGGACTTGCCCGTCGCGCTGGCCGGCTTGCTGATCTCCGTCGAACCGCTGATCGACATGGGCCGCACGGCCCTGAACGTGAGCGGCTCGATCACGGCCGGCACCGTCACCAGCCGGGTCATGGGACAGACCGACCTGGCCGTCTACAACAGCGACGACGCGCCGGACCTGGACGAAGCGGAACACGCCGCCTAAGCAACTCTCCAGCGGCGCGCCGCGCCTTGCCGCTTTCCTCTATATTTATCAACAATAAATGCAGAGGAAGGCGCAAGGCGATGGAACAAAAATGGCCGCAGCAAATCTGGATCGTGCGTCACGGCCAAAGTGCCGGCAACGTGGCGCGCGATGCCGCCGAAGCGGAAAAGCACCTATTGATCGCCATCGCAGAGCGCGATGTCGACGTCCCCCTCTCCGAGCTTGGCACGCGCCAGGCGCAAGCCCTCGGCGACTGGTTCGCCACCCTTCCCCCTGAACAACGACCGACCGTCGTGCTGTATTCGCCGTACGTGCGGGCGCAGCAGACGGCGCAAGCCGTGCTGGCGCGCATCGACGCGGACAGCTTGAGCTCCGTGGTGGCCGACGAGCGCCTGCGCGAAAAGGAATTCGGCATCCTCGACCGGCTGACTGTGCACGGCATCGCCAGCAAGTACCCGGAATTGCACGAGCAGCGCCAGCACGTGGGCAAGTTTTACTTCCGTCCGCCGGGCGGCGAAAGCTGGTGCGACGTCATCCTGCGCCTGCGCAGCGTGCTCGACACCATCACCCGCGAATACCGGGGTGAGCGGGTGCTGATCGTCGGCCACCAGGTCATCGTCAATTGCTTCCGCTACCTGCTCGAGCGCTGCGACGAGCAAGCCATCCTGGCCATCGACAAGGCGGCCGACGTGCCCAACTGCGGCGTCACGTCCTATGCTTTCAATCCCGCCCTGGGCAAGCACGGCAAGCTGCAGCTGGACCTGTGCAACTTCGTCGCGCCACTGGAAGAATCGGGTACACCTGTCACGGCCCAGCCCGACATGCCGGCCGCGCCGAAGTCCTAGTTTTCCGGAGACCATGCATGGACACCACCGACATCACGCCTACCCTGCTGCGCTCCTGGCCCCTGCCCATGCCTCAGCCCGACGGCGACAAGGAAGTGCGCGGCCATCTGCTGATCGTCGCCGGCTCGGCGGAAATGCCAGGCGCCATCCTGCTGGCGGCCACGGCCGCCCTGCGCGCGGGCGCGGGCAAGCTGACCCTGGCGACGGGTGCATCGGTGGCGGCGCAAGTGGCCATCGCCATGCCCGAGGCGCGGGTCATCGGCCTGGACGAAACGGCGCAAGGCGGCTTCCGGCACGAGGCGCAACACCAGCTGGCGCCGCTGGCCGGCAAGGTGGACGCCGTGCTCGTCGGGCCGGGCATGTGCGACACGGCCGCCAGCTGCGAGCTGATGCGCCACCTGCTGCCCCTGTTTGCCGCCAGCCGTTTGATCCTTGACGCGCGCGCCATGCAGGTCGTGCGCAAGCCCGCGCACTTCCGGTTTGACCAGCCCGTGCTGCTGACACCGCACGCGGGCGAGCTGGCCCAGCTGATGGGCCTGTCGAAAGACGCCGTGCTGGCCGACCCGCATGCCTGTGCCACGGACGCGGCGCGGCGCTGGAATGCCATCGTCGCCCTGAAAGGCGCGCTGACCGTCATCGCCATGCCCGATGGCACGACCTGGACGCATGCGGGCGGCAATATCGGCCTGGCCATTTCCGGTTCCGGCGACACCCTGGCCGGCATCATCACGGGCCTGGCGGCGCGCGGCGCACCGTTGGAGCAGGCGTGCGCCTGGGGCATCGCCCTGCATGCGCTGGCGGGCGAACAGCTGGCCCTGCGCTTCGGCATCCTCGGCTACCTGGCGCGCGAAATCCCGGCCGAGATTCCGGCGCTGCTGCGCAATCTGGCGGCATAAAAACAACAGCATAAGCATATCCAGAAAGAATCGTTAGCGCCGGCGGGCGCCTCCCTTAAGCTCATTGCAACTGTTTCCATACGAACATTAATCGAGCCCAAAGGACACCGCCTTGTATCCGCGCCATTCAACCGCCTCCCCATCCCTTCCCGCCACGCCGCTGCGCGCCATCGTGCTGGCCTGCGCCATGCTGGCCACCGCGCCCGCCTGGACCCAGGACGCGCAAACAAGCACCAGCACAGGCACGACCGCAGAGACGGCCAGCGCCAGCATCGACCAGGTCACCGTCGTCGGTTCACGCGCGCGCAACCGCACGGTGTTCGACAGCAGCGTGCCCATCGACCGTTTCGGCGCGCGCGAAGTGAGCAATGCGCTGTCGACGGGCGACGTGGGCGCGGCCCTGCAAAACCTGTCGCCGTCGATCAACTTCCCCCGCATCGAGTCGAGCGGCGCGTCGGACTCCGTGCGCGGCATCCAGTTGCGGGGATTGGCGCCCGACCAGGTGCTGGTGCTGATCAACGGCAAGCGCCGCCATACGAGCGCCGTGCTCGACACGGAAAGCAGCTTTGCCGGCACCGTGCCGGTCGACATCAATGCGATTCCGCCCAACGCCATCGACCACATCGAAATCCTGCGCGATGGCGCCGGCGCCCAGTACGGCAGCGACGCCGTGGCGGGTGTCATCAACATCGTGCTGAAAAAGGCGCGCACGGGCGGTGCCGCTTCCGTCAGCTACGGCGCCAACCACACGCATTTCGACCCGACAAATCAAACCCTGACGGATGGCCAGACCGTCATCGTCAACGCCGACTATGGCGTGCCGCTGGGCGAGGCGGGGTTCTTCCGCTTCGGCGCGGAAACACGGCGCCGCTCGCCCACGGAACGGGCCGGCCCCAGCGACGCTGGCTGGACGTCCTATAACTTCACGCCAGCCGACCAGGCGCTCGACGGCAAGGTCGTGTTCAAGTCGGGCGACTCGCGCCAGCGCAACAACTATGTGTTCTACAACACCCAGCTCACCCTGGCCAACGGCCTGGACCTGTACTCATTTGCCACCCTCAACGAGCGTAAATCGGACGGCAGCGCCTACTTCCGCTATCCAGGCGACCCGTCGAACGTACCGGCCCTGTATCCGAACGGCTACCGCCCCGTCACCAACGGCGACAAGCGCGACCTCAGCATCGTGGCCGGCGTGCGCGGCAGCGCGGGCGAATGGAACTGGGACGCCAGCGCGCGCCACGGCAGCGACCGCTTTGACTACGGCGTGAGCCACTCCGTCAACGCTTCGCTGGGTGCGGCCAGCCCCACGCGTTTCGACTTGGCCGGCTTCGATTTCCGCCAGAACGCCTTGAATGTCGATGCCACGCGGACCATCGACATCGGCCTGCCCGCCCCATTGAGCGTGGCAGTGGGCGCCGAATGGATGCGCGAAACCTACACCAGCTCGGCCGGTGACCCAGCCTCGTATGCGGCCGGCAGCTTCACGGATGCGCCACCGGGCGCCCAGGCGGGACCGGGCTTGCGCCCATCGGACGCCTACGATGGCAGCCGCCAGATCCGCTCCGTGTATGCGGACGTGGAAAGCGACCTCACGCCGCGCCTGCTGGTGGGCGCCGCCGCCCGCTATTCGCACTACAGCGACTTCGGCAGCGCCAGCACGGGCAAGCTGTCCACGCGCTACAAAGTGGCGGACAACTTCCTCGTGCGCGGCTCGCTGTCGAACAGTTTCCGCGCGCCAGCCCTCGTGCAGACGGGCTTCCGCTTCGCCACGCTGAACTTCAACGCCGATGGCACGGCCCTGCAAACGGCGGCCCTGCTGCCGGCCAGCGACCCGCTGGCGCGCAGCTTTGGCGCGCAACAACTGAAACCTGAAAAATCGACCAACGTCTCGCTGGGCCTGGCCTGGAAACCGGCCGCCGCCACCAGCGTGACGGTGGATGCCTACGTGATCCGCATCCGCGACCGCATCACGCGCTCGAGCGACTTGCAAAGCGACGCCGTCACGGCCTACCTGGCCGCGAATGGCCGCAGCGACATTCAGTCTGTGGCCTACCTGGCCAATCTGCTCGACACGCGCACAAAGGGCCTGGACGTGGTGCTGAACCACGACCTGGCGTTCACGTCAGGCAAACTGAACCTGAACGCGGCGCTGAACCTGAACAAGACCAGCCTCGACAAGGTGCGTCAGAGCTCCGACGCGCTGGCCAATATCGATCCGAGTCTGACTCTGCTGACGGAGACGAGTTTGTTCCGCATCAAACATGCGTCCCCCAACAGCAAATTGATACTCGGCGCCGACTGGCAGGCCACCGGCTGGGGCGTGCAGGCGCGCGCCACGCGCTTTGGCGAGCTGAAAGATTTTTCGTACGACAGCGATGCGCCCCTGATCGACGGCATCCCCGCACAGCGCTTCGGCGCCGTCTGGTCGCTGGACCTGGAAGGCCAGCTGAAACTGAGCAGGCAGCTGACCTTGAGCGTGGGCGGCAACAACATCCTCGACCGCTATCCGCAGCGTGTGCGGGAAACGAATAACGCCACGTATGGCGGCGCCCTGCCCTACAATTTCATCAACCCCATCGGCGTCAATGGCGCGTACTTTTACGCCAAGCTGAACTACACCTTCTAACGCCACGGAAAAAACCCATGATCATCAAGAAAATATCCCACCTCGTCGCCGGCGCCTGCCTGAGCGCCCTCATGCTGTCCGCCGCCCAGGCCGCCACACCGCTGGTGCTGATGACGGACTTCGGCACGGCCGATGGCGCCGTGTCCGCCATGCATGGCGTGGCCTATGGCGTCGATCCCCAGCTGACCATTTCGGACCTGACGCACCAGATTCCGGACTACGACATCTGGCTGGGCGCCTACCGCCTGTACCAGACAGCCAATTACTGGCCGCAAGGCACGGTGTTCGTGTCCGTCATCGACCCGGGCGTGGGCACGGCGCGCAAGTCGGTGGTGCTGAAAACCAAGGGTGGACGCTATTTCGTGGGGCCGGACAACGGCCTGTTCACCCTGATCGCCGAGCGCGACGGCGTGGCGGAACTGCGCGAAATCGATGAAAAGGTCAATCGCCTGGCCGGTTCCGCCGAGTCCTACACTTTCCATGGCCGCGACGTGTACGCCTACGTGGGCGCGCGCCTGGCCTCTGGCGCCATCCGCTATGAGCAGGTGGGCCCGCAACTGCCGAGCGAATCCGTGGTGAAAATCGCGTATCAAAAACCTGTACGCGACGGCAATACCATCCGCGGCATCGTGCCCGTGCTGGACGTCAAGTATGGCAATGTGTGGACGAATATCCCGAAATCGCTGCTCGACGAATTGCAGGTGAAACTGCACGATCCACTGCAAGTGCGTATCCTGCACAAGGGCAAGCAGGTGGCCAAGGTGACGGCCCCGTTCGAGCACACGTTTGGCGGCGTGGCCAAGGGCAAGCCTCTCGTCTACCTGAACAGTCTGCTCGACGTGGCTGTCGCCATCAGCCAGGGTGACTTTGCCGCCAAACACCACGTCGAGTCGGGCGTGGATTGGGAAGTGGAAGTGAGCAAGGTTTCTTCGTCGAAATAAGTATAGTCCGCGGCCAGGACACACAGTCCTGGCCGTTTCAAATTTTTCTACTGCAGGTTTGCGTTACGTCAAACCAAACGCTTTCCCCGCCTCCACAACGCCGCTCATTTGTAATTGTGGTGAACCTGCGCCCACCTGCCTACTCTAAATTTTGCAAACGATGCCAGCCTTGTTCCAGATGCGCGATCTGGCAAGGCATGCTTTTCCACGACAGCATTCCACTGAAAAGGAACAATCATGACGGCTCCACTCCTGACCACCAGCAAGCTCGTTCTCGGTAGCGCCATCGTCTGTGCGCTGCTGGGCGGATGCAACAAACGTAACGACACCGACACTGGCACCGGTGCCACCACCTCGCCGAACACAACGAACCCGGCAACCGCACCCGGCACCAGTGGAACCAGCGGCACATCGGGCACCACCACGCCGGATACCACGACACCCGGCACAACGCCGGGGACGACACCAGGCACAACCAACCCCGATGGCACGACCACGCCGCCAACCACGCAACCCAACGGCACTACGCCGGGCACAGGAACCGGCACCGGAGGTGGTACTGGCACCGGCACCGGAGGTACGGGCACAGGCACGGGTACAGGCACTGGTACGGGCACAGGTACGACCACGCCGCCGCGCAGCAGTTAAGCCCAGACAAAAAAAGAGCCTTCCGGGGAAGGCTCTCGCAATACCACGGCGTAGCGAAAGCTGCGCCTTGGCCCGGTATTACTTTTGCAGGCTGACCGATGTCGCTTTCGGCGTGCGGCGTCCCATCAGGAACAGCACGGCCTTCTTCAGCATGCGGTAGACGAAGCGCACCAGCAACAGGGTCAGCACGCACTCGAGCAGGGTCAAGATCATGGCCACGGCCACGGGCATGCGCGCGGCGCGGCGGTGGAACTTGGCCACGGCGCCATCGCGGGCGATCTCGATGCTGTCATAGAAGGTCGGCACAACCAGCAGGGTCAGAATCGTCGAGGTGATGGTGCCGCCGATGATGGCGATCGCCAATGGACGGTAGAACTCGCCGCCCTCGCCCAGGCCCAGCGCCACGGGGAACATGCCGGCGATCAGCGCAAACGTCGTCATCAGGATGGGGCGCAGGCGCATGCGGCCGGCATACATCAGCGCCTCTTCGCGGCCATGACCCTCTTCCTCACGCTTGCGCGCCGCGTCGAGCAACAGGATGGCGTTCTTGGCGACCAGGCCCATCAGCATGATGATGCCGATAAAGCTCATCAGATTGAGGGTGTTGTTCGTGATCACCAGCGCCACCACCACGCCAATCAAACTGAGCGGCAAGGACATCATCACGGCCACCGGCGCCGTGAAGGAACCAAACTGCATCACCAGGATCAAATACATCAGGCCGATACCCATCACCAGCGCGATCAGCATTTCCGTGAACAGCTCTTGCTGGTCCTGTCCCGCGCCACCGAGCGCCAGGCCGTAGCCGGGCGGGAAGTCGATGGAGTTGGCCAGCTTCATGGCGTCGCTCGTCACTTCGCCGTTCGAGCGGCCTTGCGCATTGGCCGACACGGTGATCGTGCGCTTGCCATTCTTGTGCTCGATGCCGGACGGGCCCTTGCCCATGGTAATGGTCGCGATCTGGTCGAGCGGTACCATTTGCGACGTGCCCGTCACGCTGATCGGCAGGCGCTCGATATTTTCCGATGCCACGCGGTCGTCGGGATGCAGGCGCACGGCCACATCGCGCGTTTCGCCCGTCGGATCGACCCAGTCGCCCACTTCCACACCGGCAAACGCCACGCGCAACGATTGCGCCGCGTCGTTGACGGAGATACCCATCGAGTTGGCCAGGCCACGGTTGAGCTCGATCTGCAGCTCGTTCTTCGGATCCTGCTCGGACAAGCCCACATCGACGGCGCCAGGAATCGCGCGCAGCTTGTCCATGTAGGCATTCGTAATTTCCATCAGTTTACGCGAATCCGGGCCCGTGAATTCCACCTGGATCGGCTTTTGCGAACCGTTGCTCAAGTCGTCCTGGACCACGTATTCGGCGCCCACCAGACGCGACATCTTCTCACGCAGCTCGACCGCGATTTCCTTGGCCGAACGCTTGCGGGTGTTGCGCTTGCCGATGTCGACATACACTCGTCCGCCGCCCGCATTGATGGAGCTGTTGGTATCCTTGGTTTCAGGCAAGGTGCGCGCCAGCACGGCCGCCGCTTCCAGTTTCAGACGCGAATACTCAATGCTGCTCGACGATGGCGTGCGCACATTGATCATCAGGTTGCCCGAATCGGATGCCGGCAGGAAACTCGTGCCGCCATGCGTAGCGTGCAGGACAATGGCGCCCACCAGGCTGCCGAAGGCGATGACGGCCATCCAGCGGCGGTGATGCAGGGCCCAGGCGATCACGCGGCCGTAGCGGTCGGCCTGATGGTCGAACCAGTGGTTGAATTTATCGAGCACGCGGCCAATGCCTTTTTTCGGCGCCGAGTGTTCCTCGACCGGGTCGCCCCAGTAGGCCGACAGCATCGGGTCGAGCGTAAACGAGATGCCCAGGCTGACGAGCACCGAACACGTCACCGTCAAGGCAAACGGACGGAACCATTCGCCGGAGATACCGGGCATGAAGGCCACGGGGATGAAGACGGCGATGATGGAGAAGGTCGTGGCGGCCACGGCCATGCCGATCTCGGCCGTGCCTTCCAGCGCGGCCGTGCGACGGTCCTTGCCCATCTGCATGTGGCGCACGATGTTTTCGCGCACGACGATGGCGTCATCGATCAGCACGCCGATGGCCAGCGACAGGCCCAGCAGAGTCATGAAGTTCAGGGTAAAGCCGCACAGCCACACGGCAATGAAGGCGGCAATCACGGACGTGGGCAGGCTCAGCGCCGTGATCAGGGTCGAACGCCAGGAGTTCAAAAAGGCGTAGACGACGAAAATCGTCAGCACGGCGCCCAGCACCAGCGATTCGATCACATTGTTCAAGCTATGCTGGGCATTTTCACCGCCGTCGCGCGTCACTTGCAGCAAGGTGCCCTTCGGCAAGGTCTTGTTGATTTCCGCCACCATGTCGCGGATCTTGTTGGCCACGCTGACGGTGGACGCGTCGCGCACGCGGGTGATGGAAATGCCCACGTTGGGCTTGCCGCTGCGCATGCTCAGGCTGTTGACTTCGGCAAAGCCATCTTCGATGGTGGCCACTTGCGCCAGGCGCACGATTTCCTCGCCACGGCGCTTGATCACGACTTTCTCGAAGTCGCTTGGCGACTCGATGCGGCCCACGAGGCGGATGCTTTTCTCGTCCAGGATACCGCGCACCTTGCCCACGGGGGCATTCGTGTTCTGATTGCGCAAAGCGGTCACGACGTCGCTGACGGACACATTGTATTCACGCAATTTTTCCGCGCGCAGCAGCACGGACAGTTCGCGCTTGAGCGAACCGCCCACGTTGACCAGCGCCACGCCATCGACGGTGCGGAAGCGGTCCGACAGCACGTCCTCGGCCAGGCGCGAAATTTCCGCATGGCTTTGCGAATTCGACGACAGCGCCAGTTGCATGATCGGCTCGGCGGCCGGGTCAATGCGCTGCAAGATAGGCTCGCGCATTTCCGTCGGCAACTTGTAGCGCACGGCGGCAATCGCATTGCGGATATTGTCGGACGCTTCGATCAGGTTGGTGTTGAAGGAAAACTTCAGGAAGATGCTGGCCGAACCTTCATTTGAATCGCTGTTGACTTCGGTCACGCCGGAAATGCTTTGCAGCGACTTTTCCAGGCGGTTCACTACTTCGCGCTCGACCGTGTCGGGCGAGGCGCCAGGGTAAGGAATGCTGACGACGATGAAGGGCACTTCGACGTCCGGGTTCTGATTGACGCGCAGTTTCTTGAGCGCCAGCAAGCCGACGCACATCATCGCCAGGATCAGCACGATGGTGGCCGTGGGCCGCTTGATACTGAAATCGGAAAGGAACATGGCTTAGTTTCCTTTACCGGCAACGGCGGCGCTGCTGCTGGCCACGGCGGCGGCGGGCACGGCCTTGGCTGCCGTCAATTCCACTTTCTGCCCATCCTTGAAGGTGGAGCCGGGCGTGCGCAGCACGGTGTCGCCGCTGGCCAGGCCGCTTTGCACTTCCCACTGGCCGGTGCGCACGTCGCGCGCGCCGATGCGCAAGTTGACCTTATGCAAGGCCTTGTCCTTGACCTTCCACGTGTACGTCACGTCGCCCGCCTTCACCAGGGCCGAATCGGGGATCATCAGCGCGCTGACGGTTTCCGTCTCGATGCGCCCTTCCGCATACAGGCCCGCCACACGCGGCTGTTCCTTGTCGTTGAAATCGACCAGCACGGCCACCTGGCGCGTGACGGCGTTGGCGGCAGGGTCGACCCTGCGCACCTTGCCCGCGAAATCTTGGCCCGGATAACCATTGATGCGGAACAGCACGGGCTGGCCCACCTTGACGACGCCGATCTTGTCGGCCGACACCAGGCCTTCGAGGCGCATGCTGGTCGGATCGATGACCCGGATCAATTCCTTGCCGATTTGCGCCGTATCGCCATTCGATACCTTGCGCTCGCTCACGATGCCGTCGAACGGCGCGCGCACGAGGGTGCGCTGCAACTGCTGGCGGGCCTGGGCGGCGCGGCTTTTCGCGGCGGACAGATCGCTTTGTGCATTGTTGCGGCGGATTTCCGCGTCTTCCAGCGCCTGCGTCGACGTCATGCCCGAGGCGCGCAAGGTTTTCATGCGCTGGAACATGCGTTCGGACTGTTCCAGCACCTGGCTCGAGGCGCGGCTCGCTTCTTCGGCCGAATTGAGGCTGTCGCGGATGGCCGTTTCGTCCAGGCGCACGAGCACGTCGCCCCGTTTCACGGCTTCGCCGTTTTCCTTCAGGACCTGGATCACCACGGCCGACACTTCGGCGCGCAAGTCCGCGTTGCGCTCTGGCTGCACGGAACCGGTGATGACAGGACCCGACGCCAGCGCATTGCTCTGGATGGTCAGCATGTCTTCCGGGGAGACCAGCAGATTGACGGCGGCGCCCGCCTGTTCCTTGCCATCCTTGCCGCCCTTGCCGGGATCTTTGGACTCTTTGCCGCAGGCGGCCAGGGCAGAAGCGATTGCCAGAACAAACAGGGTTTTGCGCAACATGGGTATTTCTCCGGATAGATAGCGCCACGACCGTCCCGGCGGCCCGGATAGGGCTGCAGGCGATAGCAAGGCATTTATTTTTATTAAAACCACAAGCGCCAAAGTATCCATGAGCGCATCCGGGCATGTCAATCGGCGGTTTCCTGTAATGCTTTATTCAATGGATGAAACGTAGTTTTTACGCCCTGAAACGCAAAACCCCGCCTTGAAGCGGGGTTTTGCGTTTCAGGAGAAGCGAACTTAGCGGGCAAACACGGTGTTGATCAGAAAACCGATGGCCACGCCCGTGCACAGGCCGCCGGCGATTTCCACCAGGGTATGGCCCATGCGCTCGCGCAAGGTCTTGTGCGCAGGACTGGCAGCTTCGCCGGCCAGGCGGTTGATGGCGGCTGCCTGCTTGCCCACGTGCTGGCGCAGGCTGTTGGCGTCGATGATGACGATGAAGGCCAAGGTCACGGACACGCCGAAGGCAGGATGGCCGATGCCTTCGCGCAAGGCGATCAGGGTCGCCATGCTGGAGACGACGGCGCTATGGTTGCTGGGAAAGCCGCCATTGCCGACCAGGCCGAACGCCCATTGCCGCGTGCGGACACTGTTGATCAGGAATTTGATCGGTCCGACCAGGATCCAGGTGATCAGGGGCGTGACGAGGTAAGCGATATCCACGGGGTATTCCTTCTTATATAGATGTAGAGTGTGTGTCTGGGGCTGCGGCAGCCAGACAGGCGCGCCGCAATTATCGCAGATCATCCGCGCCAGCAGAACTGTCCTTCGCCAGGCCATAAAAACGCCGCCAGCGGCGGCGATCATATAAAATCATGGCATATACAACAATTGACGTATATCAACACTGAGTGCGGCGCGCACAGCGGCGCGGATAATCAAACGTCTTCATACTTGCAACGGGGTCCTCATGCGGCATTTCAGAATTTCCTTTTTAGTCACTTTTATCCTGATGGCGGTGTCGGGCTGGTGGGGCTACAGCCATGGCGGCATGGCCGGCATGATCCAGGCACTGTGGATCACGGGCGTGCTGGGCATCATGGAAGTGTCGCTGTCGTTCGACAATGCCGTGGTCAACGCCTCGGTCTTGCGCCACTGGAATGAATTTTGGCAAAAACTGTTTTTGACGGTCGGTATCCTCGTGGCCGTCTTCGGCATGCGGCTGCTGTTCCCGCTCGTCATCGTATCGGTGGCCACGGGCCTGGGCCTGGTCGACGTGTGGACCATGGCCACCACGACGCCGGACGTGTACGCCAAGCACCTGACGGACAACCATGCGCAAGTGGCGGCCTTTGGCGGCGCTTTCCTGCTGCTGGTCTTCCTGAACTTCCTGTTTGACGACGAGAAGGAATTGCACTGGCTGGGCTGGGCCGAGGAAAAAGTCAACGCACTGGGCACCGAAAGCCTGGCCGTGCTGATCACCATGGGCGCCGTGGCCGCCTGCGTGGCGATGGGTCCCGTGGACGAAAAATACAGCGTGCTCGCTTCCGGCATCGTCGGCATCGCCGTCTACATCGGCGTGAACTGGATCAGCGGCTTGCTGGAAGAAGGCGAACCGGACTTGCAGGATGACGAAGAAGAAGGCGCAGTACCGGCCAAAAACGGCAATGGCGAACTGGTAAAAACGGTGGCGCGCGGCAGTATCGGCGGCTTCCTGTACCTGGAAGTGCTGGACGCCTCGTTCAGCTTTGACGGCGTGATCGGAGCGTTTGCCATCACCAACGACGTCGTCATCATCATGCTGGGCCTGGCCATCGGCGCCATGTTCGTGCGCTCGATGACGGTCTTCCTCGTGCACAAGGGTACCCTGGACGAATTCGTCTACCTCGAGCACGGCGCCCATTATGCGATCGGGATTCTCGCCTTGATCATGCTGGCGTCCGTCAAGTACCATATTCCGGAGTGGTTTACCGGCCTGTCGGGCGTGGCCTTCATCCTGGTCTCGCTGTGGTCATCGCTGCGTTATCGCAAACGGCACGCGGCAGAAGCTTGAAATCGGGGGTTCCGCCCCCAGTTGAAAGAGTAATGGCACGAGCGCCATCGCGCTCATCCCATGCAGGTCTGTTTGAGTTATTTATTAAAAAGGAGCACCACATGGCAATCAGTTTGCAAAAAGGCGGCAACGTCAACCTGAGCAAGGAAGCACCGAACCTGAAGAAGATCATCGTCGGCCTCGGCTGGGATCCTCGTTCGACGGACGGCGCCACCTTCGACCTTGACGGTAGCGCGTTCCTCCTGAAAAGCGACGGCAAAGTCCGTGGCGACTCTGACTTCATCTTCTACAACAACCTGAAGTCGACCGACGGTTCCGTCGTCCACACGGGCGACAACACCACGGGCGAAGGCGACGGCGACGATGAGCGCATCGAAATCGACCTGTCGCGCGTGCCGGCCGACATCGACCGCATCAGCGTCACCGTCACCATTCACGACGCCGACGCGCGCCGCCAGAACTTCGGCATGGTCTCGAAAGCCTTCATCCGCTGCCTGAACGCGGAAGGCGAAAAAGAAATCGCCCGCTACGACCTGTCCGAAGACAGCTCGACGGAAACGGCGATGATCTTTGGCGAAATCTACCGCTACAACGGCGAATGGAAGTTCAAGGCGATCGGCCAGGGCTTCAACGGCGGCCTGGGCCCCCTCGCCCGTTCGTTCGGCGTCAACGCCTAATTCACGCTCGTTAAACCTACTGCGCCGCTCACTTTCGGGCCTGCGTTGCTCGCTGTACCTCCGTACAGCTGCGCGACTTAACCCGAAATCGAGCTTGCTCGCTACGGTTTTCCGAGGTGAATTATCTTAATGTCATATCATTGCTGCCGCCTGCACAGTTCAGGCGGCTTTTTTTTGGAGATTTATCATGCCAGTATTTAGTGTCACGGGCGACGTCGATCCATTCCTGCACGTCAGCATGAAGCAGGGCGAAACCATCTATTGCGAATCCGATGCGATGGTGATGATGGAGACGGCGCTGGACTTGAAGGGCAAGATGACGGGCGGCTTGGGCAGCGCCATCATGCGCCGCTTCGCGAATGGCGAATCGTTCTTCCAGCAGCATATCGAAGCGGTGCGCGGCAGCGGCGACTGCCTGCTCTCGCCCACCCTGCCGGGCGCCATCGAAGTGGTCGACGTGGGCGCGCGCCAGTACCTGCTCAACGACGGCGCCTTTGTCGCCGCCACTTCGGGCACGGAAATGAAGGTGCGCACGCAAAGCATCGGCAACGCCTTGTTCGCCCAGTCGGGCGGCTTCTTCGTCATGGAGACGGCCGGCACGGGACAAGTGGTGGTGTCGGGCTTCGGCTCCATGTTCCAGCTCGACGTCGAGCCGGGCAAGGATGTCGTGATCGACAATTCCCACGTCGTCTGCTGGGACAGCAGCCTGAAATACGAGATTTCCGTGACCACGGGCGGCGGCGCGAGCGGCGGCGGCATCGGCGGCTTCCTCGGCAATATCGTCAACAGCGTGACCAGCGGCGAAGGCATCGTGCTGCGTTTTTCCGGCTCGGGCAAGGTGTTCATCTGCTCGCGCAACCGCGATGCGTTCCTGAAGTGGACAGCGTCGGGCAAAGCCGGCTGATTTCCTCCTTCTAAGGCCAGGTTAAGTCTGGTCGTTTAGAATCCCCGCGCGCGCACCTGCGCGCGGCTTCCCCTATTTCCACCCGGTCCCCGTACATGCAAAGAGTCTGGTTCAACAAAACATTTTCCTCGGTCGGCACGGCCATGCGTCTGATCCGCGAGGCCGACATGGCCGCGACAAACGGCGCGCCCCGCTATCACATCGTGTGCAGCAATACGAACGCGCACGCTGCCGCCTTTCTGTCCGCCCACGAATACGCGGTCGAACCGTCGGGCCTCACGGGCCTCAATTATGTCGAGTGGTGCCTGGAATTTTGCCGCGAGCGGGGCATCACGATTTTCTGGCCCGGCAAGGAAGCGGGCCTGATCGGCAGCGCCAGCGCGCGCTTCGCCGCCATCGGCACGCGCGTGCTCAGCGTGGCCAGCGAAGAGACGCTGACCCTGATGCACGACAAGGCACGCTTCTGCGACGGCCTCGATCTGCCGATGGCGCGCCCGGCCGACTACCGCGCCGTGACCACCATCGCCGAATACGACGCCGCCTACGCCGAGCTGCGGCCGCTGCATCGCAAACTGTGCATCAAGCCGTCCGAATCCGTGTATGCGCTGGGCTTTGCCATTCTCGATGAGGAGCGCACCAGCACCCAGCTGCTGCTGGCCGGCGCCGCCTACCAGATCAATGCACAGGAGCTGCGCAACGGCCTGGCGCAGATGGCATCGTTCAAGACCCTGCTGCTGATGGAATACCTCGATGGCCACGAATACAGCGCCGACTGCGTGGCGGACCAAGGCAAGCTCATTTGCGCCGTGCCGCGCAAGAAGCTGCATGGGGGCGGCAGCGGCCAGCTGATCGAACCGCGCGACGACCTGCTGGCGGCTTGCGAGAAACTGGCGCACGACTACCGCCTGAATGGCGTCTTCAACATCCAGTTCCGCGAAGGCGCGAATGGCCTGGCGCTGCTGGAGATCAACCCACGCATGTCGGGCGGCATCGGCATGGCTTGCGCGGCCGGCCCCAACCTGCCCTACCTGGCGCTGGCCGGTTTCGACCAGGGCTTTGACAAGCTCACCGTGCCCGCCGTCCAGGAAGGCATGCGCGTGGGCGAAGCCGCCTACGCCGTGGAGCTGCCATGAACATCGTCAAGCAGCAGATGCCCACGGGCGAGCTGACCTTGACAGTGGACGAGGCGCGCTTTCCGCTGGACTGGCTGATCGGCTTTGCCGCGCGCGCCAACGCCAAGCGCGGCTTCCTGTTCCTGTCCAAGGTGCTGGGCAAGCACTGGCCCGTCACGCCGCGCGCCATGCAAACCATCCACGACGACCTGGCCGCGCAGATTCCTCCCAGCCTGCCCGGCCCCGTCGTCTTCATCGCCATGGCGGAAACGGCCGTCGGCCTGGGCCAGGGCGTGTTCGAGGCATGGCTGCGCGCCGACCCGAATGGCAAGGCCCTGTTTTTGCACAGTTCGCGCTACCGCGTGGGCACGGTGCCCTTCTTCGAATTCGAGGAATCGCACAGCCACGCGCCGCGCCAGTTTTTGCATTTGTCGGACGCGGCCAGCGCCCTGTTTTCCACGGCGCGCAGCCTGGTGCTGATCGACGATGAAGCGTCGACCGGCAACACCTTCGCCAACCTGGTACAAGTGTGCCGCGCGCGTTATCCGCAGCTGGAAAAACTGCACCTGGGCGTCATCACCAATTTTATGGGCCAGGCCGCCAACGCGGGCTTGAGCGAGCGTTTCGGCCTGCCCACCAGCATCGGCGCGGCGCTCTCCGGCCAGTATGCGTTCCAGGCCGGCGACGCGCCGGCTCCCGTGGCGGCCAGCGCACAGCGCTTCGAGGCGAATGCGGAACGGGGCGCCAGCCCCGCGTTCGGCCGCATCGGCGTGGGCCGCGCCCTGGCGCCGCCGCAAGGCCTGGCCGTGCAGCTGGCGCAGGAAATCGGCGCCGGCGATTCGGTGCTCGTGCTGGGTACGGGCGAATTCATGCACCCGTCGTTTTTGCTGGCGCGCGAACTCGAAGCGCTGGGCAAGAACGTCGTGGTGCAGTCGACCACGCGCTCGCCGATCCTGTCGTGGGGTTCCGTCGGCCACATCGTCAACTGCGACGACAATTACGGCGAAGGCATCGCCAACTACCTGTACAACGTGGCGCCTGGCCAGTACCAGCACGTTTTCATCTGCCATGAAACCCCGGCCAGCCCGGCCCTCATGCAACTCGCCGGCCAGTTGAACGGCCGCCTGTTCCACTTTCAGTCAGAGACCAAAATTGAAGAAATTCCTGTTTGTTGATCTGGACGACACACTGTTCCAGACCCCGAAAAAATGCCCGGGCGAGACCGACCTGCAAGCGGCCGCTTATTTGAAAAATGGCGACGCCTGCTCGTTTACGACGGCGCGCCAGCGCGCCTTCTTTGAATTCGCGCAAAGCGGCATGACCCTGATTCCCGCCACGGCCAGAAATGGCGACGCCTTCCGCCGCGTCGACCTGCCGTTTACCAGCTACAGTGTGCTCGATTACGGCGGCATCGTGCTGCAGCCTGGCGGCGCGCTCGACTCTGGCTGGCTGGCCCTGATGCAGGGCGACATGCAGACGGCCCTGCCCGGCCTTCGGGACGCCATGCGCATCATCGACGATTTCCAGGTCAAGACGGGCATGCCTTCGCGCGCGCGCCTGATCGAAGACTACAACACGCCGTTCTACATCGTCGTCAAGGACCATGAAGCGCGCGGCGAACGCTTGGCCGACATCGAAGAACAGGTGCTGCAGCAGTGGATCGCCACCGAAGGCACCGACTACTTCATCCACCGCAACGGCAACAACCTGGCCGTGCTGCCGAAGACTTTGAACAAGGCGCGCGCCGTGGCCTACCTGCGCGCGGAACTGGAAGCCGAACATGGCCCCATCGTCAGCTTCGGCATGGGCGACAGCCGTTCGGACGCCCGCTTCATGGCCGCCTGCGACTACGCCATCATCCCCAACGGCACCCAGCTGGCGGCACTCACGGTGGCGGCGCTATGACCGGCGGCACGCAGCATTTCAGCGGCAGCTACCGCCAGGAAGACGTGGAGTTTCTGCTCACGCCGATGGCGCTCGAACCGATACGCGACCTGGCCGAAAAAGAGCGTTTGATCCAGTCGGGCCAGCGCCACTACAGCGAAATGCTGTCGCCAGAGTCCTTGCCTTCGCCCGCCTACCTGGCCCTGTTCCAGAGCGCGTTTGCGGCCAACCGCCTGCAGATGGCGCGCGACTGCCTGCGCCTGGCCGCGCTGATCGCGGCGCGCCGCACGGGTTCCATCACGCTGGTGTCGCTGGCGCGCGCCGGCACGCCCGTGGGCGTCATCCTGGGTCACTTGCTGCGCCAGGTGTTCCAGCGCGAATGCAGCCATTATTCCGTCTCCATCATCCGCGACCGCGGCATCGACGCGAACGCCCTGCAGCACATCCTGGCGCAGGGCCATGCGGCCGACTCCCTCGTCTTCGTCGACGGCTGGACGGGCAAGGGCGTGATTTCGCGCGAACTGCGCCAGACGGTCAATGACTTCAATGCGGCGCATGGCACGGCGATCGACGGCGGCCTGTTCGTGCTGTCCGACCTGGCCGGCACGGCCGCCTGCGCCGCCTCGGCCAGCGACTACCTGATCCCGTCGAGCATTCTGAATGCCACCGTCTCGGGGCTGGTGAGCCGCTCCGTGCTCAACGAAGCCATAGCCCCCGGCGACTTCCACGGCTGCGTGTACTACGCGCAGTTCGAGCAGCACGACCAGTCGCGCGCTTTCGCCGACGGCCTGGTGGCCGACGCCGTGGCCATTGCCGCCAGCAGCGGCGTGCCGCTGGCCGAAGCGAGCGATGCGCCAGCCATGGCGGCCCGCTCGCAAGCCTACATGGCTGCCACGCAGCAGGAATACGGCATCAGCGACATCAACCTGATCAAACCCGGCATCGGGGAAGCGACGCGCGTGCTGCTGCGCCGCGTGCCCGAGCGCCTGATCGTGCGCGACACGAATGCGCCGGACGTGGCACATTTGCTGCTTCTGGCGCAGGAAAAAGCCATACCCGTCACAGTAGAACCGGCGCTGCCTTACCAGGCAGTCGCCCTTATCAGGAGCGCAGTCGATGGATAACAACTCCCTACACCCACAAAGTGAGCATAAGGCGGCGCTCGGCGCCTCCATGTATGTGCCGACCACGCACAAGGATTTGCTGGCGATCGCCAATGGCGACAAATTCAGCCATTTGCGCTCGGTGATCCTTTGCACCGAAGACGCCATCGCCGAACGCGACCTCAGTTACGCGCTGTTCAACCTGTCGCTGGCGCTGCAAAACATGTGCGACGACTCGGACACCTTGCGCTTCGTGCGCGTGCGCAATCTCGACGTGCTGGCGCGCGTGCTGGCCATGCCCGGTGCCGACAAATTGAGCGGCTTCGTGCTGCCGAAATCCACGCGCAGCAATTTCAACGCGTATTTCGAGCTGGTGCGCCACACGCACCATCTGCTGATGCCGACCCTGGAAACGGCGGAAGTATTCGACGACGAGGAAATGAAGCAGTTCCGCATCATCCTGTCCGCGCCGGAAGTGCGGCGCCGCATCCTGGCCCTGCGCATCGGCGGCAACGATCTGCTGGCCCTGCTGGGACTGCGCCGCCCCACCAGCGGCACCATCTACCAGACGCCGCTGGGCCAGGTCATCGGCCGCCTGGTCACCATCTTCAAGCCGCACGGCTTCCAGCTGACGGCCCCCGTCTTCGAGCACCTGTCGCAGGGCAGCTGGCTCGACGCGGAAGTGGCGCAGGACATGGCGCACGGCATGATCGCCAAGACGGCCATCCACCCGGACCAGGTGCCGCAGATCGAACGCCACTACCAGGTGGCGCAGTCGGACATCGAACTGGCGCTGCGCATCATCGACCCGGACAGCCCGGCCGTGTTCCGCATGCAGGAATCGATGTGCGAAGTGGCGACCCATTCCAGCTGGGCGCTGCGCATCATCGAGCAGGCGCGCCTGTTCGGCATCCGCCATGCGGCCGATGGCGCCGCCGCGCACCATCCGACTACCTCATTGACTCAACTCTCAAGCGACGAAGGGATTGCACGACCATGACCAATTTCACACGCGGACAAAAAGGCAAACTGGCGGACCTGGGCTTGAACGGCCCGTTTGCAGTCACGCTCGATATCGTTTCGGGTTCGATGGAAGTGGACGTCAGCTGCTTCGGCGTCGATGCGGCCGGCAAGCTGTCGGACGACCGCTACATGGTGTTCTACAACCAGAAAAGCGCGCCCGACAACGCCGTCACGGTGGAACTGAATGGTCCCCGCTCCACCTTCCAGGTTGACCTTGCCCGCCTGCCCGCCTCGATCGACAAGCTGGTGTTTACTGCGGCGACGGAACAGGGCAGCATGCGCGCGCTGGGCAACTCCAGCATGGCGCTGGGCCAGGCGGCCACGTTTGCCTTCACGGGCAATGACTTCCAGGACGAGAAAGCCGTCATCATCGGCGAACTGTATCGCCGCGACGGCAGCTGGCGCTTCGGCGCCGTGGGCCAGGGTTTCGCGGGCGGCCTGTCGGCGCTGCTGAAGCACTTCGGCGGCAGCGAATCGGGGGCGTCCTCCCCGGCGCCAGCACCGGCTTCCGTGCCTGCGCCAGCAGCTCCGCCTGCGGCGAATAAAATCTCGCTGTCGAAAATCCGCCTGGAAAAGCGCGGCGACAAGATCTCGCTCGACAAGCGCGACAGCGGCGGCTATGGCCGCATCAAGGTGAACCTGAACTGGAACCAGAATGCGTCGCAAGGCCAGGCGCCCGCCTCGAAACTGGACACGGGCTTCCTGGGCAAGCTGTTCAACAAGCCGGCCGGCCGTTCGGGCGGCATCGATCTCGATATCGGCTGCCTGTTCGAAATGAGCAACGGCAGCAAAAGCGCCGTGCAGGCACTGGGCAACAGCTGGGGCGCCTACGACCGTCCGCCGTACATTCACCTGGAAGGCGACGACCGCACGGGCAGCATCAGCAGCGGCGAAAACATCTTCATCAACGGCACCCATTTCGACCAGATCAAGCGCGTGCTCGTCTACGCCTTCATCTATGAAGGCGTGCCGAACTGGGCCGCCACCGATGGCGTCGTGACGATCGAGATTCCCGGCCAGCCCACGGTGGAAGTGCGCCTCGACAGCGACAGCCAGCACGCCATGTGCGCCATCGCCATGCTGGAAAACCACGGCGGCAACCTGCAGGTGACAAAATTGGTGGAATACTTCGGCGGCCAAGGTAAAATCACGGCGCACCAGGCCATGGACGAAAGATATAACTTTGGTCTTAACTGGAAAGCCGGACGGAAAGACTGAGTGTACGTACACCACTAGCGGAAGGCTGGGGTCAGACCCGCCGGGTCTGACCCCGGGTTTTCTTCAATTTAACGATAAAAGTCAACATGACCCCTACGACCAAAAAAGTCACCTTCGCCTTTGCCATCTTCCTCGTGGCAGGCTTCCTGCTGCTGGCAGCCTACACGTGGATGGCCCTCAGCTTCTCGTACTCGGAAGGCGAACGGGCGGGCTACCTGCAAAAGTTCTCCAAGCGGGGCTGGATCTGCAAGACATGGGAGGGCGAGTTGCTGCTGACGGCGCTGCCGGGCACCATTCCGGAAAAATTCCAGTTCAGCGTGCGCGATGAGGACGTGGCGAAGCAATTGACGGCCGCCGCCGGCAAGCGCATCCTCGTCACCTACAGCCAGCACAAGGGCGTGCCCACGCAATGCTTCGGCGAGACGGAATATTTTGCCGATAAAGTCGTATTGAGCCAGTAACACCGCAATGTCGCAGCATCGCGCCGGCCAGCCTTTCTCGCGCCGGCGCCATTCCCCCCTCCAGCTACCGCCCCTCTTCCCGCCATCGATGCATGGCGCGCCTCACGCATTCTGACTTTCTTATACACTTGTGATGAGTTCTGGCTGAAACAGTTTACAAATGTAGTCAATGTGCAAGATGCTTGCGCAATCGCATGATGCGCCGCCAGACGACCGTTAGCGTGTATTCACCTCTGTCACTGGAAACGTCATGCGCCTACCATACACCGTCCTGGCCCTGCTGGCCGCCGCCCTCCCCCTGTCCACCCAGGCACAGGATATCTCCGGCATGGCAGGTTCCCTGAAAGTCAACTCGACCAATGAACGCACCTTTGTCGGCGCCATCAGCTACACGCAGCCGGTGGGCAATTACAATGCGGTCAGCCTGTCGTATATCAACGAAGGGCATCCGGAAAACCATCACCGCGACGGCATGGCGGGCCAGCTCTGGCTGCGCACGAAAAACGTGGACCAGGGACTGATGCTGGGCGCCGGCATCGGCCGCTATTTTTTCTTCGACACGGCCAAGACGGACGAAGCACCGCACAATTTCGACAATGACCACGGCTGGGGTTCCATCGCCAGCCTGCAGGCGCGCTGGCAGTTCGACAACCGCTGGTATGCCTTGGCCCAGGTCAACCGCATCCGCCCCAGCGGCAAGGACACCACCACGCACCTGCTGATCGGCGCCGGCTACCGCTATGACGGCGTACCGGGCGCCAAGCTGCACTTGCAGAACTGGGCATACGACGACACCTTGACCCTATCGACAGGCCATACCATCGTCAACAGCTTCCGCTCCGAATCCTCGCGCCCGTTCACCCTGGAATACCGGCGCGCGGCGGGAAAATACGTGGACTGGAGCGCCACCCTCATCGACGAAGGCAGCACGGTGCTGGCGCACCGGCGCGGCGCGGCCGCCCAGCTGTGGCTGATCCGCTCGCTCAATGAAAAGGTGGAATTCGGCATGGGCGCCGGGCCCTACGTGGCCTGGGACGGCCGCGACACCCAGGGCCACGACACGCGCCTGACAGGCTTGCTGTCAGCCGTGGCCCGCTACCATGTCAACCGCCACTGGCTGGCGCAAGTGGCGTGGAACCGGGTGGTAACCGATTACCACCGCGATGCCGATGTGCTGCTGGTGGGCGTGGGCAGGAAGTTTTAAACGCTCCAGCCTAGCGCGAACGCCACACGGCTCCCGCGTCATTCGGCTGCGTCAATCTCTCGATCACTTCACGCGTCAAACTGGCCGAGCTGACTTGTTCGGCTTTCGCGCGGGCGGCGGTCAATGAGCTGGAAAATGCGCTTTGCGGCTGCTCCAGGCTGGCGCGCAGGGCGGCCAGTTCGCGCTCTTGCTGCTGCGCGCGCTCCATTTCCCGTTCCAGCAATTGCTGCTTGGCGGCCGCCATCGCGCGCGTCGTCTCGGCCGCCTTGCGCTGCAGGGCCGCATGGGCCTGGGCGCTGGCCAGCAAGGCTTGCTGCGCGTCGAGTTTCTCGCTGGCCGCCTGCTGTGCCGCCAATTCCAGCTGCTCGCGCTGGCGCATGGCGTCGAGCGCCTGCTGTTCCATCGCGGCGCGCGTTTCGGCGGCTGCCGTGGCCTGCTTTTCCGCTTCCAGACGGCCGGCGATGGCTTGCGAGGCGCGCTCTTCTGCGCTGCTGGTCTGGCGCTGCTGAACCAGTTTTTGCGCGATCAGAGTCAGCGACTCGCGTTCGGCCGCGACGAAATCGCGCTCGGATGCCAGCAGCGCATCGGCCGCTTGCGCCTTGTCTTCTTCCACGCGGGCGCGCTCGCTATGCACCTGGCCCAGTTCCACGGCCAGGCGCGCCTGCGCCTGCACGGCTAGCGCTGCGGCGGCCTTTTTTTCGCCTTCGACCAGGGCCTGGTCCATCAGGATGCGGATGGCGTCCGCTTCCTTTTGCGCCGCTTCCCGCAAAGCCTGTTCGGCCGCGTGCTGGCCGCGCAGCAGCTCCGCTTGCGCGCCTTCTGCGGCGATGCGTTCCTGCGCCGCGTTGAACGCCAGCGCTTCGGCCTCCAGTTTTTCTTTCAGGGCGGCGATGGCGGCTTGTTCGGCGGCCAGGCGCTCCTGCTCCGCCTGCAGCAGCTGCTCTGCCTGACGGGCTTTTTCCTGCGCCAGTTGCGACGCTTGTTCCTGCGCGGCCAATGTCGCCTTGCCGGCATCGACTTCGGCCTGCTCGGCTTCATTCTGGCTGGCGACCAGTTCCGACGCCTGGCGCGCCAGTTCGGCGCGCTCCTGCGCCAGGCTGGCGGCGCGCTGCTGCTCTTCCAGTTCGCGCTCGGCTGCCACGGCGGCTGCCTGTTCGGCCGCTTCGCGTGCCTTGGTTTCTTCGAGGGCCGCCGTTTCCGCTTCCAGCTTGGCGTGGCCGGCGATTTCCGCATCCTGTTCGGCCGTCACGCGGGCCAGCGCCACGGCGCGCAGCTGGCGGTCCACCTCGATGCGCGCCTCGGTGGCGGCAAGGATGCGCACGTCGGCATCGCGGCGCGCCTGCGCGCTGGCCACGGCGACCATTTCCAGGCGCTCGCGGTGGATGGCCGCGTCGCGCAATTCCTTTTCCGTCTGCAGGCGCAAACGCAGCGACTGCGCCGCATGACGTTCCGATTCCGCCTGCGCCAAGGCGATGGCTTCGCGCTCCTGTTCCAGGTGCGCCAACGCGCGCGCTTCTTCCAGGGCGCGCACTTCGGCGGCGGCGCGGTTGAAGGCCGATTCCAGCGCGATCTGGTCGGCGCGCTCGCGCTGCACCGTCAAGTCCAGCGCTTCGCTTTCCGCTTCGGCCAGCATCTGCGCCGTCTGGCGCGCGCCGTGCGCATGGCGCTCGCGTTCGCGCGCCAGCACGGCAACTCGTGCATCGGCCGAGGCGATGCCCACCATTTCTTCCTTGGCCGCCTGCACGGCGGCGACGCGCTCGACGGCCTGCAGGCGCGCCTGCTCCGTCTGCACTTGCAATTCTTCGGCGGCGCGGGCGGCCTGCTCGGCCAGTTCCGACTGCACGGCCACCTGCTCGCTGGCGCGCAAGCGGCTTTCCTGTTCAGCGCGCGCACGCTGTTCGGCGGCCAGGCGGATTTCATTGTCGGACTCCACGCGGGCGCGCAGTTCGGCCGTCTCCTGCTTGACGGCTTCCAGACGGGCCACGCTCGCTTGCGCGGCGGCGCGCATGGTATCGAGACGTTCGCGGTTGGCGGCAATCGCTTCCTCGGCGGCCTGCGCATTTTGCTGAGCGGCGGCGGCGGCGGCCGCGTCGATGGCGGCGCGGTCCTCGGCCAGCGAGCGCACGCGCGCCTCGGCCAAGGCCCGGCTTTCGGCGGCGCACGTGGCCTTCGCTTCCGCTTCCACGCGGGCAATCGCCTCGTGGATGGCTTTCAATTCCATTTTCTGGCGTTCGACGGCGGGCGCCTTGGTATCGGCTTCGGCTGCCGGTTCAGCTTGCGGTTCGGACGCGATGGCGGCAGCCGGCACTTCCGCCTTGCGCTCCAGGTCCTTGAAATCATGCAGCGAGACGATGCTGTCCTGGTCGAACTCGTCGTCGGCGGAATACGCAACGGTGAGGGAGGCGGCCTGGCGCTGATTTTGCTGTGCTTGCATGATTTCTCGCTTGTTCGGGTGAATTCCGTTGCTTCCAGGAATTTATTAGCACCATTATCGAACAGGCATGCGCAAATCAGCGCGGCAAGAAGAGGGGCGTTTACCGCCCTTTTCGGGCGTTTAGGTCAAACAGGCCACAATGGCGCTTCGTCCATCAACGCCACCTGCTCCCTGAGTTCCAATATCCGGTCCTGCCAATACCGCTGCGTGTTAAACCACGGGAAGGCGACGGGGAAGGCGGGGTCGTCCCAGCGGCGCGCCAGCCAGGCCGAATAATGGATCAGGCGCAGGGTGCGCAACGCTTCGACCAGGTACAGCTGGCGCGGGTCGAAATCGCAAAAGTCTTCGTAGCCGGCCAGGATGTCGCTCATCTGGCGCACCTGGTCGCTGCGCTCGCCCGACAGCATCATCCACAGGTCCTGGATGGCCGGTCCCATGCGGCTATCGTCGAAATCGACGAAATGGGGGCCGGCGTCCGTCCACAGCACGTTGCCGCCATGGCAATCGCCATGCGTGCGCAGCATGGCCACGTCGCCCGCGCGGTCATAGCAGCGCTTGACGCCGTCGAGCGCCTGCTGCGCCACGCTGGAATAGGCGGCCAGCAGTTCGGGCGGCAGGAAATTACCTTCCAATAGAAACTCGCGCGGTTCAACGCCAAACGTCTGGTGGTCGAGCGCCGGCCGTTCCTTGTAGGTCGACAACGCGCCGACGGCGTGGATGCGGCCGATGAAGCGCCCTATCCATTCCAGAGTGGCCGGGTCGTCCAGCTCGGGCGCGCGGCCGCCGTGGCGGGGGAAGACGGCAAAACGGAAGCCCTGGTACTGGTGCAGGGTGCTGCCATTGATGTCCAGCGCCGGCACCACCTGGATTTCGCGCTCGACCAGTTCGGACACGAACGCGTGTTCTTCCAGGATGGCCGTATCGCTCCAGCGCGCGGGACGGTAAAACTTGGCCACCAGCGGCGCGCTGTCTTCGATGCCCACCTGGTAGACGCGGTTTTCATAGCTGTTCAAGGCCAGCAGACGGCCATCGCCGCGCAGTCCCACGCTGTCGAGGGCATCGAGCACGCAATCGGGGCTCAGGGCGGAAAAGGGATGGACGGGCCGGTCGTCCTCGTGCGGCTGGTTTTCATTGTGCATAAGCGACATTGTAAGGCGCGCGCGGGCCGCAGGTGCAAACACTTCGGCGGCAAGCCGCAGCAAGGCGTATACTGGCGCCTTACATTCAATCAAAGAGCAAGCCATGCAACTCGAACAGCCATTATCAGAAAAAGAATTTGACGAATTAGACCAATTCCTGTTGTCGGACCGGTGCTCCGAAGACGCGATGACCATGGATATGCTGCACGGCTATCTGACGGCCGTGGCCATCGGTCCGGAACCGATCATGCCGGCCGAGTGGTTACCGCGCGTGTGGGGCGAAGATGTCAACGACGCGCCGAAATTCAAGAACAGCAAGGAAGAAGAACGCATCGTCAACCTGATCATGCGCTTCATGAACGAAGTGCTGGTGACGTTCGAAGTGGCGCCGAAAGAATTCGAAGCCCTGTTCGTCGAACACGACTACGAAGGCCAGACCCTGATCGACGCCGAAGCCTGGTGCTGGGGCTTCTGGGACGGCATGGAACTGCGTCCGGGCTCGTGGAATGAAATCTGGGATTCCGAAGTGGCTGAACTGATGCAGCCGATCTACCTGCTGGGCGCCGACGAAATCAAGGAAGAAGAGCTGAAACTGGTGGAAGACCCGGTCAAAGCGCACAAGCTGGCGCAGGAACTGGAGGCGAACCTGCCGGCCATCCACCGTTTCTGGGTCCCGCGCCGCAAGGCACCGGTGCAAACCATGAAACGCGAAGAGCCGAAAGTGGGCCGCAACGACGACTGCCCTTGCGGCAGCGGCAAGAAGTTCAAGAAATGCTGCGGCGCCGAGCCGGCAGCCGAGTAATCGCGCAGTAGCATCCCTGTTGCGCCGGCGTCCTGCCGGCGCAGCGCCGACGCTGGCCCCCGGGCTATAATCGGCGCATGAAACTCCCCGACCTGAACCTGCTCGTCGCCCTCGACATCCTGCTTGAGGAAGGCAGCGCCGTGGCCGCCGCGCGGCGCATGAACCTGAGCCCGCCGGCCATGAGCCGCACCCTGGCGCGCATCCGCGACGCCATCGGCGACCCCGTCTTCGTGCGCTCCGGGCGCGGCCTGGCGCCCACCCCGCGCGCGCTGGAATTGCGCGAGCAGGTGCGCGGCGTGGTGGAGCAGGCGCACGCCATCTTCACGTCGGGCCGCGAAGTCGACTTGCGCACCCTGGAACGCACCTTCAGCCTGTGCGCCAACGACGTGTTTGTCGGTGCGTATGGCGGCAAGCTGCGCGACCTGCTGGCAGTGCACGCGCCGCACACGGTGCTGCGCTTCGTGCCCGAAGGCGATGGGGCCACGGAAAACGACGCCCTGCACGCGGGCCGCATCGACCTGTACATCAGCGCGCGGCGCGCCTTTGCACCCGACATCAAGCTGCAGCAGCTGTTTAGCAGCGGCTTTGTCGGCATCGCCCGCAGCGACCACCCGATCTTCGACGGCCCCATCAACCTCGACAGCTTTACCGAGTACGAACATATCAGCGTCTCGCGGCGCGGCCTGGCGCGCGGCCCGTTCGATACGGCACTGGCGGAGCGGGGCTACACGCGCCGGGTTTCGCTGATCAGCCCCAACTTCCAGTCCGCCATCTTCGCCGTGGCCGATTCGCGCCTGCTGCTGCCCTTGATGCCCACACCGCTGCTGGCCATCGTCGAGCGCCTGGGCCTGAAGCTGCGCACGTTCGAGCTGCCCATCCCCGTCGACAGCGTGGAAGTCTTCCAGGCCTGGCACCCGCGCCTCGACCACGACCACGCGCACCGCTGGCTGCGCCGCATGATCAAGGAACTGTGCACGGGGTCAGACCCTTGCGGGTCTGACCCCAGCATTTGATTGGGGTTGATCTGAACTCACACGCCAGACGCCAAACCCAACGACAAAGACCGGGGTCAGACCCACAGGGGCCTACCCCACTCACCATTGCGCCAGACGCAATTCACACTTCCTTAATTATCAATTTTCACAAGATTAACGGCTACCTATACTGCGTGGACTGATCCTCATCCACGGAGTTCCCTGTGTCCGCTGTACCCCTTCCCGGCGCCGTCCCCGCGGCCGCGCCGCCTGCTCCTCCCGCCTTCGGCCTGCGCCTGGCCACGGGCCTGACCGGCGTGCTGCTGGCCGTGCTGGTGTCCGGCCTGAATGAAAACATCACCAAGGTCGCACTGGCCGACATCCGCGGCGCCATGGGCATCGCGCGCGACGACGCCAGCTGGCTCGTGGCCCTGTATGCGGCCGCCTCGGTGTCGGCCATGGCGTTCGCGCCGTGGTGTTCCGTCACGTTCTCGCTGCGCCGCCTGACGGCCGCCGCCATCATCGTCTGCATGGCCGCGGGCCTGCTATGCCCGTTTGCGCCGAACCTGTCCGTGCTGATGTTCCTGCGCGTGGTGCAGGGCGCGGCCGGCGGCGCCCTGCCGCCCATGCTGATGACGGTGGCGCTGCGCTTCCTGCCGCCGAACATCAAGCTGTATGGCCTGGGCGGCTATGCGCTGAGCGCCACCTTCGGCCCCAGCCTGGGCACGCCGCTGGCCGCCTTCTGGACCGAGTACCTGGGCTGGCAATGGGCGTTCTGGCAAGTCGTCCCGGGCAGCATCGTCGCCCTGCTGATGGTGTCCTGGGGCTTGCCGCAAGACCCGCTGCGCCTCGAACGTTTCCGCCAGTTCGACTGGCGCGGCCTGCTGCTTGGCCTGCCCGCCATCAGCATGCTGGTGGTGGGCATGCTGCAGGGCGAACGCCTGGCGTGGTTCGCCTCGCCGCTGATCTGCGTGCTGCTGGGCGGCGGTCTGTTGCTGCTGGTGCTGTTCTTCATCAACGAGTGGTCGCATCCGCTGCCCTTCTTCAAGCTGCAGCTGCTGTCGCGGCGCAACCTCAGCCACGCCCTGCTGACCCTGGGAGGCGTGCTGTTCGTGCTGCTGGCCGTGATCCTGATCCCCTCATCCTACCTGGCGCAGGTGCACGCCTACCGCCCACTGCAAACGGCGCCCGTGATGCTGATGGTGGCGCTGCCGCAGCTGATCGCCCTGCCGCTGGTGGCCGCCCTGTGCAATTTGCGCGCCGTCGACTGCCGCTGGGTGCTGGCCATCGGCCTGGCCCTGCTGGCCCTGTCCTGCGTGCTGGGCGCGCGCATGTCTCCCGACTGGATACGCACGCATTTCTACCTGCTGCAAGCGGTGCAGATCTTTGCGCAACCGATGGCCGTGATTCCCTTGCTGCTACTGGCCACCACGGGCCTGGCGCCGCAGGATGGCCCATTTGCCTCGGCCTGGTTCAACACCATCAAGGGCATGTCGGCCGTCGTCGCCACCGGCGTGCTCGATGCGCTGATCACACGCCGCAACCATTTCCATTCGACGGTGCTCAGCGAACGTCTGGGCAACCTGCCGGGCGCCGTCGATGTGCCAGGGCTGGCACAGCGCATGCATGCGCAAGTCGTCACCCTGACCTCGTCCGACCTGTACCTCTGCGTGGCCGCCATCGCGCTGGCCATGATTGTGATCATCCCCATCCTGCCGACGCGCGTCTATCCGCCGCGCGCCGCCTGATTTTCATTTTACGAAAGAGCCTCACCATGAATGTCCCCATCCTGCGCTCGCGCGCTTTCCTCCTCGGCCTGGCCCTGCTGGCCTGCGCCCTCGCCTTTTGCGCCTGGCAACTGCTGTTTTCCCGCAGCGAAGAACAAGGCACCGACGACGCCTTCGTCAGCGCCGACTACACCGTGCTTTCTCCCAAGGTGGGCGGCATCGTGCGGGAAGTGCTGGTGGAAGACAACCAGACTGTCAAGGCGGGTCAGCTGCTGGCCCGCATCGACGACCGCGATTACCAGGCCGCCGCCGCCTCGGCACGCGCCGAAGTAGCGGGCGCCGAGGCGCAGCTGGACTATGCCCGCGCCACCTTGCAGCGCCAGCAATCTGTGATCGAACAAGCCAGCACCCTGGTCGAGGCCAACCAGGCGGAAGACAAACTGGCGCAGCAGGAACTGGCCCGTTCAACGCACCTGGCCGGCCAGGGCGCGGGCAGCGTGCAAAACGCCCAGCAGGCGCAATCGCGCTACGACGTGAGCCGCGCGCGCCTGGCGCAAAACCGCGCCGCCCTGGTTGCCACCCGCAAGCAGACGGACATTTTGCAAGCGCAGCAAGGCGCGGCCGAAGCGGCCCTGCTGCGCGCCCGCGCCAGCCTGCAACGGGCCGAACTGGATCTGTCGCATACGCAGCTGCGTGCGCCCATCGACGGCATCATCGGACGCCGCGCCGTGCGCGTCGGCGCCCTTGTGGCGCCCGGCGCCAGCCTGATGGCCGTGGTCCCACTGAACCGCAGCTTCATCGTCGCCAACCTGCAGGAAACCCAGCTCACGCACGTGCGCCAGGGCCAGCGCGCCAGCATCGCTGTCGACGCCTATCCGGGCGTGCTCCTGCACGGCACCGTGCACAGCATCGCGCCCGCCACGGGCGTGACGTTTGCCGCCGTCGCGCCGGAAAACGCCACCGGCAACTTCACCAAGGTGGTGCAGCGCATCCCCGTGCGGATCGCGCTCGACCCGGAGCAGGATGGCGACCGGGACCGGGGCACCCGCCTGCGCGTGGGCATGTCGGCCGAAGTGCGCATCGATACGGCCATGCGCCGTCAAGCATTGACACAGGTGAGCGCGCGATGAAAGCACTGATCTTGATCACGGCCCTGGGCCTGGCCGGCTGCGGCAGCGTCGGCACCGACTTCCAGCGCCCGCCCCATGACCTGGGTCAGCAATGGCGTCAGGCGGAAGATGCCCGCTTCGCGGCGGCACAGGATGGCGCCATCGAACAGCGCTGGTGGGACGGCTTTGGCGACGCGACCTTGTCGTCCCTGCTGCGGCGCGCCGCCGGCGCCAACCTCGACGTGCTGGCCGCTGCCAGCCGGCTCGAGCAAAGCCGCGCCGCGCGTGGCGTCATCGGTGCCGCGCAAGGCCCGTCGCTGGGCGCGAATGGCGGCTACAGCCGCGCGCGCAACAGCGAACAAGGCTTGAGCGACCCGTCGCGCAACAACGGCCAATCCGCCTACAGCCTGTGGCAAGGCAATCTCGATGCAGCCTGGGAGCTGGACCTGTGGGGCCGCGTGCGGCGCGAAGTGGAAGCGGCTGACGCGCGAGTCGACGTGGCGATGGAAACGCAGCGCGGCGTGCTGCTGGCCGTGCTGGCCGAAACGGCGCGCGACTACATCGAGCTGCGCGGCGCGCAGCAAACCCTGGCCATTACGCAGCAGCTGCTCGACATCGCCCGCCATACACTGGAGCTGACCCGCATCCGCCTGCGCGAAGGCGCGGCGACGCAGCTCGACGAGGCCGAGGCGGCGGCCCACGTGGCCACCATCGAAGCGCGTTTGCCGCCGCTGCAGCAGCGCGAAGCGCGCCTGGGCAATGCCCTCGCCCTCTTGCTGGCGCTACCGCCGCAAGCTTTGCAGGCGGAGCTGGCGGCGGTCAAGGACATTCCCGCCGTGGCCATGCAGGTGCAGCTGGGCGTGCCCAGCAGCCTGGCCGAGCGGCGTCCCGACATCCGCCGCGCCGAAGCGCAGCTGCACGCCGCCACGGCCGCCATCGGCGTGGCGCAAGGCGATTTTTATCCGCGCATCACGCTCTCGGGCAGCGTCGGCCTGCAAGCGATGCAGCTGTCCGATATCGGCTGGGATGCCAAGCGCTTTGCCTTCGGTCCCGGCTTCAGCGTGCCCCTGTTCGATGGCGGCCGCCTGCGCGGCAAGCTGCAATTGCGCGAAGCGCAGCAGCAGGAAGCGGCCATCGCCTACCGGCAGACGGTACTGGCCGCCTGGCACGAGGTGGAAGACGCCTTGTCCGGCTACCAGGCCAACGCCCGCCTCCAGGCCAGCCTCGATGAAGCCGTCAAACAGGGACGGCGCGCGCTGGACAGCGCGGAACTGCAGTACCGCCAGGGCGGCACGGACCTGATCAACGTGCTGCACGTGCAAAACACCCTATTGAACAACGAAGCGGCGCTGGTCGACAGCCGCGCCACCGCGTCGCTGTCGCTGGTCCAGGTCTACAAGGCGCTGGGCGGCGGCTGGCAAGCCTTTTCAAGCACCCCGCAAGAAAGTACCCAATGAAACCGAACCCCGCACATTTTTCCATCCACGACGTCAGCGACTTTCCCATCGTGCGCTTTCGCCCTGAAACGGCCGTCGCCGGCTATGCCCCGCTGTGGGAAAACGACATGGATGCGCTGCTGCGCCATGGCGAACCGTTCGTCATGCTGTTCGAAGAAGAACGCAGCGACGAAGCGCAGGTCGACCGCAAGCGGCGCGGCCTGTGGCTCAAGCACAACAAGGTGGCGCTGGCCGCCATTTGCCGCGGCCTGGTGTCCATCGAGGCGGATGCGGAACGGCGCGCGCGCCTGCAGGCGATGGCGGCCGGCGCCATGAAAGCGTTCGGCATCGTGCAAGAGGTGGCGGCCACGCGCGAACAGGCCGACGCCCTGATGGTGTGGCTGCTGGGCAGCGGCCAGATGGCGCGGCCGCGCGCGGCGGACGTCTGGTAAATGGATCGATCAGGCGGCCCTGCGCACCGCGCTTCTAGCAGGGATGACGCACACGTGACCGTCGCTGCTGGTCGCCGTCGTCAGGGCGATGCCGTACAGCGCGGCCAGGGCGGGCACGGCGCCGGCATCGCTGGCAATGTCGGCGACCAGCTGGCCCGAACGCACGAGCAGCAGGCGCTCGAAACCCAGCAAGGCGTGATTGATGTCGTGCAGGATGGCGATGACGGCGTGGCCGCGCGCGGCGCAGAACTGCTGCAGGCTGTCGAGCAGATCGAACTGCAGGCCGGGATCGAGCGCCGCCAGCGGTTCATCGACGAGTATCAAGCCATCGCGCACATCCCACATCTGCGCGAAGATGCGCGCCAGCTGCACCCTGGCCTGCTCGCCGCCGGACAGGGTATCGAGGCGGCGGCCCAGCAGATGCCCGGCGTGCGCCAGCGCGGCAGCGTCCTGCACGATGCGCTCCAGTTGCGGATCGACCAGGCGCGCCACCCGTCCCAGGCCGATCACCAGTTCGCACTGCAAGCCGAAGGCCACGTTCGAGCCTTGCGGCAGCACGGCGCGGCACCGTGCCAGGTCGGCCAGCGGCCACTGCGCCAGGGGGCGGCCGGCAAGCATCACCTGGCCCGCCTGCGGCTGCAATTCGCACGCCATCAGTTTCAACAGGGTCGACTTGCCCGCGCCGCTGGGGCCAAGGATGGCGATGCGCTCGCCGGGCGCCACCCGCACAGTGAAGGGGCCAAAATACTGCTGGCCCAGTTGCGTGGTGGCGAAGGAGAGTTCCAGCAGGGGCGTCATGCGCATCCTTTCAGGCGGTGCCGTGGCGGAAGCGCCGCAACAGCATCAGAAAAAATGGCCCGCCCAGCAAGGCCGTGAAAATACCGACGGGGACTTCCGCAGGAATGGCGACCGTGCGCGCCAGGGTGTCGGCCAACAGCAGCAGCAAGCCGCCGGCCAGCATGGACAGCGGTAGCACGCGGCGCTGGTCGGCGCCCAGCCAGGTGCGCACCAGGTGCGGCGCGATCAGGCCGATAAAACCGATGCCGCCACACCAGGCGACGGCAAAACCCGTCAGCACGGCCACCAGCACGATCACCTGCGTGCGCAGCCGGCCCACGTCGACGCCCACGTGCAGCGCCTGCGCCTCGCCCAGCGCCAGCGCGTTCAATGCACGCATCAGGTAGCGCGTGGCCCACAGCGCGCCGGCCAGCACAATCAGCAAGGCCGCCACCTGGCGCCAGCTGCCGGCCGACAGCGAACCCAATGTCCAGAAGGTCAGGGTGCGCAACTGGTCGTCGCTGGCCAGGTAGATGCACAGGCCCATGACGGCCACCGTGATGGCGTTCAGCGCCACGCCCGTCAGCAGCAGGCCGACGATAGAGCCTGGCGTGGCCCAGCGGGCAACGCGGTCAAGCAGCACGCAGATGAGCATGGCGCCGGCAAACGCGGCCCCCGGCAGCAGCCACACGCGCAGCTCGGGCGCCACGTGCAGGCTGGCGGCAAAGACGATGGTGGCCGCGCCCGCGCAGGCGGCGCCGCTGCTCACGCCCAGCAGCCCCGGGTCGGCCAGCGGATTGCGGAACAGCCCTTGCGTCAGGCCGCCGGCCAGCGCCAGCGCGGCGCCGATCAGGGCGGCGAACAGGGCACGCGGCAAACGGATATGCCACAGCACATACGCGCCGCCGGACAATGCCTCGTCGCCCGCTTGAAACGGCGCCAGCCAGTCGGCCAGCGTCACGGGCACGGCGCCCGCCTGCACGGCGATGAGCAGACCGGCAAACAACGCCACAGCCAGCATGCCGCCAGCACCCCAGCGTGGCCAGGACAATGCCGGCGTCATCGCGCGCACGTTCATGCGGCCATGGCTTTCGCAAAGGCGGCGTCGAGTTCAGCCAGCGCCTGCGGCATGCGCGGGCCAAAGCCCAAGAGCAGCATGGCTTCCAGCGACACGATGCGGTGCTTGCGCCCGGCCGGCGTCTGCGCCAGGCCTGGCAGTTTCAAGATGCCGTCCACGCCGCCCGACGCTTTCAAGCCCTGGTCCGTGACGAGCACGATGTCGGGCCGCGCGGCGATCACGGCTTCCGGCGTGAGCGGCTTGTAGCCGGCGAATCCACCCTGCCCGCCCATCACGTTGACGGCGCCCGCATACGCGAGCATGGCGTCGGCGCCCGTCTCGCGCCCGCCCACCATCACCTGGTTCGGTGCATGGGCAAGGATGAACAGCACGCGCACGGCTGATTGTACCGGCGAGTGGCCGCGCTGGCGCACCTTGCCCAGGGCGCCGTCCCACTGCTGCTGCAAGGCTTGCGCCAGGCGCGCGGCCGGGTCGGTACGGCCCGTGATCTGCCCCACTTGTTTCACCCGTTCGAGCAAGCCTTCGAATTTGTTATTCGCGTTCAGCACCGCCACCGGCACGCCCGCGTCGCGCACTTGGCGCAGCACGGCTTGCGGCCCCGCCTCCTCGGTGGCGATCAGCTGCGTGGGCGCCAGCGACAGCACGCCTTCGGCCGACAAGGTACGCGCATAACCGACCTGCGGCAGCTGTTGCGCCACAGCCGGATACAGCGACGTCGTATCGACGCCCACCAGTTCGCCCTGCGCTTCGAGCGCATAGACGATTTCCGTCAGGGCGCCGCCGACGCTGACGATGCGCCGCGCTTTCGCCACAGGTTTACCCGCGTCGCTGACAGCGGCCAGCACCTGCATCGGCGCGGCCAGGGCCAGCGCGCCCGCCCCCATTTTTTTCAGCGCGATGCGGCGCGCCACGCTGGCGGCGATCATGCGGCGCATAGTTCGCCCTCCTGCGCCACCCGGTCGACGATATGGCGCCATTCGCACAGCTCGTGCACGCCCGGCTTGCGTTCGCCGAAGAACATGACGATGGTGTCGCCCTTGGCATCAAACAGTTCCACGGACGTCACCAGGCCATCGACCGTGGGCTTTTTCACCACCCAGGCGCTGGCGATATGGTCTTCGCGCAAATGCAGGTTGAAGCGCGTGTCGAGGATATTGATCCACGGTCCCATCACGGCGATCTTGTGCACGGGCCCCGAATGGATCTGGATCATGCCGGCATTGCCGACGAAAGCCATGATCGATACTTTTTCAAGCGCGGCGTCCTTGAGCAGGTCGAGCACGCAGGATTTGTCGAGCTGCTGCACGAAGCGCGCCTCGGCCAGGCGCAAGCCCTGCAGGCGCGAGACCGAGTATTTTTTCAGCATGGTGAAAAATTCATGCGTATCGCGCAAGTCGGCCCAGGCGGCGCGAAAGCCGGCCACGTCGATCTGCGCGTCGGGCAATTCGGCCGGCGGCGGCGCCGGCGCCTTCACGGCAATGCCGGCCGCCTGGTCCGCGTCGGCAAAATGCGCGACCAGCGCGTCATAGGCGGCAATATCGCTTTGCGTCTTGAGGAAAATCTTGTGCACGGCCTGGCCGGCCGCGTCGAAAAACTGCAGGCTGCGCTGCACTTCCTTTTCCCCCATCTCGCGTATGGCAAAGCCATGCGCCCACTGGCGGTAAAACACGCGCAGGTCGATGTCGCCTCCGAGCACCAGGCCCACGTGATTGTTGTGGCTGGCTTTTCGATAGACGCCCGTCTTTTCATGCACGCACGAAGCGTTGCGCGTCAGTGCCATGACTTCGCCCAGCGGTTCCAGCGCGGCGATGATGGCGGGCCAGTCGGCCCGCAGGCGCTCGGCGCCCAGCAAGGCGCCATTGGCCAGCGACAGGCCGGCATGCGCGGCGATCAGTTCGCCTTCGGAAATGCCCAGGTCTTCGGCGATGTCGCGGTGGCGGGCTTTTTTCTCGCGGCGCAGGCGGGTAAATTCGCTGGTGACCAGCTCGGTATTGCAAATAGGGGGCATGCTCGACACGGTGTCTCCTTTCAAGGCGAACACTGGCTGGCATGGGCTGGCTGGTGGTGGGGGAATCTTGAAGTCAATTATAAATGAGAATCATTCGCAATCAAGTGTTATTTATGTGAAGAAAATACGCGCGAAAAAAAGCGCCGCGACAGGAAACCCGTCGCGGCGCAAAGGAGACCGATCGATACAACCGATCAGTTCGGGAAAAAAGGTCAGGCGCTCGCTTGCACGGCCGGCATGGATACCGGCTTGGCAGTGGGCCGCTGCGCCAGCAAGACCACGGCGGCCAGCACCATGGCGCCGCCCAGCAATTGCGTGCCGCTGACGGACTCCTTCAACAAGGTCACGCCGAAGGCCATCGTGATCACGGGCTCGAACGTGGAAATGATGGATGCCTTGGCCGCGCCGATCTGCGCCACGCCGGCAAAGAAGGCGGCAATGGCGATGGCCGTCGAGAACAGGGCGATGGCGCTGACGGCCAGCCAGCCCGTCGCCGTGCCTGGCAAGGACACGCCCTGCCACAGGGCGATCGCGCTGTTCGACAGGCCGGCCGTGCCCAAAATCACGACGCAAGCGGCCAATGGGTGAATATTCTCGCGGCTTTTCGACAGGCTGTTGCCAAACAGGATGTACACGGCGTACACGCCGGCGGCCATCAATGCCAGGGCGACGCCGATGGGCTGTCCCTGCAGCTTGCCGCCCAGGGTGATGGCCATGCCGGCAATGGCCAGCGCCATCAGCACCAGCATGCGGCGGTCCAGCTTTTCCCAGCCCAGCGCCAGCGCCAGAATGGTGACCAGCACGGGATACACGTACAGCAGCATGCCGCACAGGCCGCTGCTGGCATACATGAGGGCATTGAAATAGCCTTGCGACTGGGCCGTGTACATCAGGCCCATCAGCATGTAGCCGGCCAGCAGGCGGCCGCGCGGCAAGCGCCAGCCACCGAGCCACACGAGCGGCAGCAACAGCATGGCGGCGATAACGAAACGCAAGGCCAGCATGGTCGACGGGTTGACCCCGGACGCATATGCCGCCTTGGCAAACACTGCGGAACTGCCGAAACCGGCGGCCGACAGCAACACCAGCGCAACAGCGCGGCGATCAGACATGACTAAACCTCTTTGAGTACACCTGGGCAAACCTGCTGCGTATCGCGACGGTTTTCCCAGGCGTTGTAACGTTGTAAATATAAATGCCCAGCAAGGCCGGGAGATGATTCATGCGTGAATCCTATTGCGGGTCACTTCACGCAGTGACGGCATCATATTCGCTTGCGCAAAATGAAACAAACCAATATTCTTCACGGATAGGCCAAATATTACTGAGGCTCAATTCTCCTGAGAATGTCATGTCACGTCCCCTGCCCCCACTCGCCGCCCTGCACGCCTTCGAGGCCGCCGCCCGCCATGAAGGCTTCCAGCGCGCGGGCGAAGAATTGCACGTGTCGGCCGGCGCCATCGGCCACCACGTGAAACAGCTGGAAGCGTGGCTGGGCATCGTGCTGTTCCAGCGCCTGCCGCGCGGCGTGGTGCTCACCAGCGCGGGCCAGCGCTATGCGGCCTCGCTGGGACCGATCCTCAACCAGCTGGCCGACGTGTCCGAACAGGCGCGGCGCCAGGGCGACGACAAGGTGGTGACGGTGACGGCCACCAGCTCGCTCGTCTCGCGCTGGCTGATGCCGCGCCTGGGCCGGCTGCGCGACCGCTACCCGCAGATCGAACTGCGCGTGCTGGCCTCGATGCACCCGGTCGATCTGGCGCGCGATGGCGTCGATGTGGCCATCCGCCTGGGACCGGGCCGCTATCCGGGCCTGAAAGTGGATTTATTGATGGAAGAATGGTTTTCCGCCGTCTGCAGCCCCGGCTTTCGCGCCAACGCGGCCAGCCTGCGCCAGCCCGCCGACCTGCTGCGCTACCCGCTGCTGCACGACGAGCCGGAAGTGCACTTGCCCGGCGAAATCGACTGGACGCGCTGGCTGCACAGCTGCGGCGTGCATTACAGCGGCAATAGCGGCAACAGCGGCGCGCGCTTTTCGCACACGTATCTGTGCCTGGATGCGGCCGCCAGCGGCCAGGGCGTGGCCATTGCCGCCAGTCCCCTGATCGGCGACGACCTGCGCTCGGGCCGCCTCGTGCGCGTATTCGAACACGCCGTGCGCGGCCCCCACTGCTATTATCTGCTGCGCTCGCCCCAGGCGGAAACGCGGCCCCTCGTGCATGCATTCTGCGAATGGCTGATCGCCGAGGCGCGCGCCGACCAGGAAACCGTCTGGCCAACAGTGGAGACAGCATGACGAGCAGGGAACTGGCGCGCAGCGCCGCATATATTGTCCAGCATGAGTACGAACAGGCAAGCGTGATCGCTGCCGATGGCAGGCAAGCCAGCGTGGGCGCGTTCTATGGCGACCCGGCCGTAGCCTTGATCGATGACCATGAGCAATGGTGCGCCGTGGCGGGCGAGGGATTGGTGCTGTGCCGGCTGGGGCAGGGGTTCGGCCAGTGCGTGGAATACTACCGCCAGCCAGGCGAGTTGCGCTGGGTCACGGACTTGCGGCAAACGGGACCGTTTGCGCTGGAGTGGCAGGGTGAGGATGGCGCTTGGTCCACCCTCGATTTCGAACCGGTGGATGCGTCGGCTTACGCGCCAGGGCGCTAAGCCGACCTACGCCGACCAACGCCGACCTACGCCAGCGGCGGTGGATGGCCCGTAACCCGACAACACCACCAAACCAGCCGGAGCAACAGATCAGAGCCCGTAGGTCGGCTTAGCGCGCAGCGCGTAAGCCGACAACATCATTACAACTTGATGAAGTGCTCGCGGTAGTACTTCAATTCCTCGATCGATTCCAGGATATCGGCCAGCGCCGTATGCTTCTGGTGTTTCTTGAAACCGGTGGCGATTTCCGGCTTCCAGCGCTTGCACAGCTCTTTCAGTGTCGACACATCAACATTGCGATAGTGGAAGAACGCTTCCAGCTTCGGCATGCCGCGCACCATGAAGCGGCGGTCCTGGCCGATGGTGTTGCCGCACATGGGCGACTTGCCTGCCGGTACGTATTTCTTCAGGAACGCGATCAATTCCGCTTCCGCCTGCGCTTCCGTCACGGTCGACGCCTTCACCTTGTCGATCAGGCCCGAGCGGCCATGCGTGCCCTTGTTCCAGGCATCCATCTTGTTCAGGGTTTCATCGGATTGATGAATCACGAACACTGGGCCTTCGGCCAGCAGGTTCAAATGCATGTCCGTGACCACCACCGCCACTTCGATGATGCGGTCGGTATCGGGTTCCAGGCCCGTCATTTCCATGTCGACCCAGACCAGGTTCATCTCATTTGGACGTGCCGGCACGGCGGGTGCGGGGGTGGATGCAGTTAAGTCGGTCGCTTGTGACATAATTCTCTCTTGGCCTAATCAAACTAAATAATCAGCCATTTTCTCACAGGCACAGAATGTATTCACTCGCGTTTTCGATTTTGTTTGTATCCGTCCTCGTTTTGACCCTGGCCGTGCGCTTCTGGCTCGCTTCGCGGCAGATCCGCCACGTGCTGGCCCACCGCGCCGCGGTGCCGCCCGAGTTCGCGGAAAAAATCCCGCTCGCCGCGCACCAGAAGGCGGCCGACTACACGGTGGCAAAAACCAAGTTCGGCCTGCTGACCCTGTTGGTCAACTACGCCGTGCTGATCGGTTTTACCTTGCTGGGTGGCCTGCAATGGCTGGCGCTGTATTTGAATGAATGGATGGGGCCGGGCTCGCCCATGCTGTACCAGATCGGCCTGATCGCCGCCTTTGCCGCCATTTCCGGCCTGATCGACCTGCCCTTCGATTACTACCGCCAGTTCGTGCTGGAGCAGCGCTTCGGCTTCAACACCATGGCGCGCAAGCTGTTCTTCATGGACATGCTCAAGGGTGTGGGCCTGGGCGCGGCCATCGGCCTGCCGCTGATCTGGGTCGTGCTGACCCTGATGGCCAAGTCGGGCGACCTGTGGTGGCTGTACGCATGGTTCGTCTGGAGCGGCTTCCAGCTGCTGATGATGGTGCTGTTCCCGACCGTCATCGCCCCGCTGTTCAACAAATTCACGCCGCTGGCCGACGAAGCGCTGAAAAGCCGCATCGAAGGCTTGATGCAGCGCGTCGGCTTCGCCTCGAAAGGCCTGTTCGTCATGGATGGCTCGAAGCGCAGCGCCCACGGCAATGCGTATTTCTCGGGCTTTGGCGCCAACAAGCGCATCGTCTTCTTCGACACCTTGCTGTCGCGCCTGGCGCCGCAGGAAATCGAAGCCGTGCTGGCGCATGAACTGGGCCACTTCAAGCTCAAGCACATCGTCAAGCGCATCGCCATGATGTTCGTCATTTCGCTGGGTTTCCTCGCGCTGCTGGGCTTCCTGAAGACGCAGCCATGGTTTTACGCGGGCCTCGGTGTCGATCCTGTCGCCCTGGCGCTGACAGGCCAGCCGACGGACGCGCTGGCCCTGCTGCTGTTCATGCTGGCCTTGCCCGTCTTCACTTTCCTGCTGGGACCGTTGACGTCACTCAGCTCGCGCAAGCACGAATTCGAAGCGGACGCCTTTGCCGCCACGCACACGCAGGCGGACGACCTCGTCTCGGCCCTCGTCAAAATGTATGAAGACAATGCGTCGACCCTGACGCCCGACCCGCTGCACTCGGCCTTTTACGATAGCCACCCGCCGGCCAGCGTGCGCATCCGCCACCTGAAAGGGGCTACGACATGAATACGCCATCGACTTCGCAAGACCTCGCCCAACTGAGTTGCTCGCCGCGCCAGCAGGCGCTGGGCGACACGGACATCGCCACCCTGCATGCCCTGCTGCCCCAGTGGACGGTGCAAAATGGCAAGCTGTGCCGCGACTTCGGCTTCAAGAATTACTACCAGACCCTGGCGTTCGTGAACGCCCTGGCCTATATGACCCATACGCAAGACCACCATCCGGAGCTCATCATTACTTACAAAACCTGCGCCGTGCGCTACGACACGCACTCGGTCAACCAGGGCGCCGGCGGCCTGTCCGAAAACGACTTCATCTGCGCCGCCAAGGCAGACCTCATCTACCAGAGCAGCCAGGTGACCGCATGAGCGAAGGCAAGCTGACGGGCGTCATCATCGCCGCCCACGGCCGCCACTATCTGGCCGACGTGGACGGCGCCAAACTGCAATGCGTGACGCGCGGCAAGAAAACCAATGTGGCCGTGGGCGACATCGTGCACCTGACGCGCACCTCGAACGACCAGGCCGTCATCGACCGCATCGAGGAACGCAAGACCCTGCTGTACCGCTCGGACCAGTACAAATCGAAATTGCTGGCCGCCAATTTGACGCAGCTGTTCATCGTCGTGGCGACGGAGCCGGGCTTTGCCGACGACCTGATCTCGCGCTCGCTGGTGGCGGCCGACGCGGCCGGCATCGAAGCGCGCATCATCCTCAACAAAACGGACGTGACCGCTTCGCTGGAACGCGCCCGCGAACGCCTGCTGCCGTATTCCTCGATGGGCTATCCCGTCGATGAAGTGTCGGCGCGCGCCGAACCCGAGCATGCCGTGGCCACCCTGGCGCCCCTGCTGGCGGGCCAGTCGTCGATCCTGATCGGCCAGTCGGGCATGGGCAAGTCGTCGCTGATCAACCTGCTGGTGCCGGACGCGGACATCGCCGTGCGCGAAATCTCGGCCGCGCTCGACACGGGCAAGCACACGACGACCTTTACGCGCCTGTACAAGCTCGACGAACTGGGCGCGAACAGTTCCATCATCGATTCGCCCGGCTTCCAGGAATTCGGCCTGTACCACCTGTCCGAGGGCATGCTGGAGCGGGCCTTCCGCGAATTCCAGCCGTATCTTGGCGGCTGCAAATTCTATAACTGCCGCCACCTGATCGAACCGCAATGCGCCATCCTGCAAGCCTTGTCTGAAGGCAAGATCGCCAAGATGCGCCACACCCTGTACGGCCAGCTGCTGCACGAATCGGCGCAGACCTTGTATTGAACGCGCATGGCGCCCACCACCGGTGGTGGGCGCCAAACCGATAAAAACATTACCACCACGAATTAAACAGAATTAAATTCCGCTGCACAGCCCGCTTTCCGCCATTCATTCCAAAACCGTCCGTCGTCCGATTTCGCGTTTCAGCGCCGGATTCCTGCGTTTCATCGCTTTGCGCTGGCATCGCACCGGTCCACTTGCTACCTTGGCATTGTCCCCGCCAGCGAACCTGCTGGAGACAACATCAGTCTAACTCCAACCAGCATTTTGATCACAAGGTGAAATCATGAAAGCATCGTTCTCGCGTACCCTCGCCCTCGGTAGCGCCGCCCTCGTCCTCGGCCTGTCTTGCCTCAGCGCCAGCGCACTGGAAATCGGCGAACAGGACAAGGTCCAGATCTCCGGCAAGGTCTATAAACTGGCTCCGCAGGAATTCAGCCAGTACGGCAATAGCTACCAGCTCGACACGGGCGATACCTTGCTGCTGCGCCAGCAAGTGAACCGCTATTTCACGCAAATCAAGGGCCAGCCCGAAGTAGAACTGTTCGGCCGCGCGCCGGGCGTCTTTGAAACGGCCAGCGGCACCCGCATGGAATTTCGCAACGATGGCGACGTCATCGCCATTAGCGGACTGAACAATATTCCGGGCGCCGTGGCCAAGGCTGGCGAAACGGCCAGCACCGTGCACTTCGCTGGCCGCTAAAGCAAGCGGCACAGCAAACGACCGCAGTCGCCACGCTGTCCATGGGGCGTGCATCAGCCGGCAGGGGCTGGTGTACGCCCCGCCTGCTTTGCGCAGCCTGAAATGATGCGCGCAAAAAATACTGTCGAGCCTGCCAAACAACTGCATCCGAATGCAGCTTACAATGCGATCCAATAAGGTGTCACTGGCCGCTGGCCAACACCATCGCCTTGCAGGAGATTTCGGATGGAAATGTTCGCGCTCGAACATGACATTGCACAGTGGGAAGACACACTGCGGCCATTGCGCGCCTTGGAGCGCCTGCCCTTGCTGATGCTGCTGGCATGGCATTTACGCCAGCGCAACTGCGCACAAGCGCTGCACCATGCGGCCGAAGCGGCGGCCTTGCTGCCCCAGGCCCAACTGCCGGCCCATGCCCTGGCGATCGCGCAAGCGCGCCTGCAACTGGTCGAGGCAGAAGTGGCCTGGCTGCAAGGCGCGCTCGATACGGCCGAAAGCCTGGCCATGGCGGCGTACGCCACCCTGTGCGCACACGGCGACGGCGCCGGCTGCGCCGATGCCCACTGGCTGCTGTCCTCGATCGCCGTCGACCGCGGCGACCATGCCCGCTGCGATGCCGAACTGCTGGCCGCGGCGGAGCAAGCGCGCAGCGCCGGCGATGCGATGCGCGCCAGCCTGGCCGACGCGGCCACGGCACGCTGGGCCGTCTTGCGCGACGCCCCAGCCGCCCAGGCCCGCTGGGGCGCCGACTTCCAGGCCGACGGCACCAGCGGCAAGCTGCCCGCGCCACTGGCCGCCTGGGTGCACGATTTCCGCGGCTTGCTGGCGCACACCTCGCGCGACCTGGGCGCGGCCGCCGGCCACTACATGCAAAGCTATGAGGCGGCCCTGGAAAGCGGCCAGCTGCGCGGCGCGATCACGGCCGCCATCAATATCGGCGACTGTTTCTCCAGCCTCAACGACAACGAATCGGCCCTCGAATGGATGCAGTGCGCACTGGACCTGGCGCGCCCCACCGGCTGGCCGCGCAGCATCGGCGCCTGCCAGACGCATACGGCCGAAACCATGCGCAAGCTGGGGCGCCTGGCCACGGCCGAAGACTTGCTGCGCGAAGCGCTGCTGATCCTGGCCCCCGTGGCGGGCGCGCGCACCTATGCCAACGCCCTGTTCCACCTGGGCGAACTGAGCCTAGACAAGGGCGACTACGACACGGCGCTCGACGCCTTCAGCCGTCTGGCGCAGCGCGCCGAAGCGCTGGGCCAGGCCGACTTCCGCAGCATGGCGCAGCGCGGCAGCGCCCACGCGCTGTCTTACCTGGACCGCCCGGACGAAGCGCTGCAGGCGGCAGAGCGGGCTTGCCAGTTGGCCACCGCGCAGGGCGACGCCATGCACCAGGTGGCGGCGCTGCGCGTGCTGTCCATGCTGCATGCGCGCCACGACCTGCCGCCGCCCGCAGGCATGCAGGAACGCAATCCCGCCCTGCATTTCCTGCACCAGGCGCTGCAGGTGGCCGACTCCATCGACGGCTATGTGCCGCCCGGCGAACTGCTCGATGCGCTGGCGCGCGAGTACGCGCATGCGGGCGACTATGCGCGCGCCTACGATATCGCCCTGGCGGCAGGCGTGGCGCGCGAAAAAAGCCACACCCAGCAGGCAAGCAACCGCGCCACCGCCATGCAGGTCTACCACCAGACGGAACATGCGCGCTCGGAAGGCTATCACCACCGCGAACTGGCCGCCTCGGAAGCACGGCGTGCCGAAGTGCTGCAGCAAACCAGCGACACCCTGGAACGGCTGTCGGCCATCGGCCAGGAAATCACCACCCACCTCGACGCCAGCGCCGTGTTCCAGGTGCTGGACCGCCACGTGCATGCCTTGCTGCCGGTCAACACCTTCGCCGTCTACATGCTCGATGCGGCGGGCACGGCGCTGCACCGCGCGCACGGCATGGAAGCGGGCCGGCCCCTGTCCGACAACGCCATTCCACTGAGCAACCCGCGTGCCTATTCCGTGCGCTGCCTGCTGGGCCGGCGCGAAGTGTATATCGACCAGGTACCGCCCAAGCGCCATGCCTACACCGTGCCGGGCACCCTGCATAACCAGAGCGTGCTGTACGTGCCCTTGACGGTGGGCGAGCGCGTGCTGGGGGTGATGACGGTGCAGGCTTGCCATGCCCATGCCTATGGCGAACGCGAACGCCTGATCTTCCGCACCCTGTGCGCATACGGCGCCATCGCGCTCGACAACGCCAGCGCCTACCGGCAGCTGCAGGACGCCCAGGCGCAATTGGCATCGCAGGAAAAGCTGGCCGCCCTCGGCTCGCTGATGGCCGGCGTGGCGCATGAACTCAATACCCCGATCGGCAACAGCCTGTTGATCGCCAGCACCATGCTGCAAAAAACGGAAGACGTGGAACGCCTGATGAACGGCCCCGGCCTGCGCCGCTCGGACCTGGCCGCCTACATCGACGATGCAAGCAAGGCGTCGGCGCTGGTGATGCGCGGCCTGCACAGCGCGGCCGACCTGGTCAACAGCTTCAAGCAGGTGGCCGTCGACCGCACCACCGAACAGCGGCGCCAGTTCGACCTGCAACAGGTGAGCAATGAAATCATCGCCACCGTCATGAACCGCATCCGCAGCTCGGGCCACCGCATCGAAACGGACATCGCGTTCGGCATCGCCATGGACAGCTATCCGGGTCCGTTCGGCCAGGTGATCACCAATCTGATCAACAACGCCCTGCTGCACGCCTTCGCTCCCGCGCCCAACGATGGCGCCGCCGGCAAGGGCTGCATGCGCCTGTCCGCCACGCTGGACGGCGCGCGCGTGCGGATCGTCTTCGCCGACAATGGCGGCGGCATCGCCGAACAGCATTTGTCGCGCATCTTCGACCCCTTCTTTACCACCAAGCTGGGCCAGGGCGGCAGCGGCCTCGGTTTGTCGATCAGCTACAACATCGTCACGGCCCTGCTGGGCGGCACCATCCAGGTGGCCAGCAGCCCCGCCGGCACGCGTTTCACGCTGGATCTGCCCCTGGTGGCGCCGCAGCTGGACGGGGCCGCGCCCGCCAGCATCTATTAATCCACCGCCCTTTGTCCGGGTGCAGGCTTGCCTATACAAGTACGCGCCCGGACGGTCTTTCCAATCTAAAAGCAAAACCCTTATAATTGAACGGCTGAAGTACTTGCCATTGCATTATTTTCAACATGGCAAACCGCATCGACCCGCGCGACAAGCGTCGCGCTGGCACCGATCAACACAGCAGCGCGCCGGGCGAGGCAGTCATCAGACGAGATGTTGTACGCTGATGCAACCCGGCGGGAAAGGCACGCCGCCGGCGGCCTGCGCATCTTCAAGTGGTCATTATGTCGACAAAAAAACCGATCAAGCACTACCTCCAGTTCTCCGATTTCACGTTGGAAGAGTACGAATATGTGATCGAACGCGCCCATCTGATCAAGCGCAAGTTCAAGAATTACGAAATCTACCATCCACTGATCGACCGCACCCTGGTGATGGTCTTTGAAAAGAACTCCACCCGCACGCGATTGTCGTTCGAAGCAGGCATGCACCAGCTGGGCGGCGCCGCCATCTACCTGAACACGCGCGATTCCCAATTGGGCCGCGGCGAGCCGGTGGAAGACGCGGGCCAGGTCATGTCGCGCATGTGCGACATCATCATGGTGCGTACCTTCGGCCAGGAGATCATCGAGCGTTTCGCCGCCAATTCGCGCGTGCCGGTAATCAATGGCCTGACCAATGAACACCACCCGTGCCAGGTCTTTGCCGACATCTTCACCTACATCGAACACCGCGGCTCGATCGCCGGCAAGGTCGTCGCCTGGATCGGCGACGCCAACAACATGCTGTACTCGTGGCTGCAGGCGGCCGAGGTGTTCGGCTTCCACGTCAACGTCTCGACGCCCAAGGGCTACGACATCGACCTGGCGCAAGTCAAGACCGAGCGCTACACCTTCTTCGCCAACCCGTCGGACGCGTGCGAAGGCGCGCACCTGGTCAACACGGACGTGTGGACCAGCATGGGCTACGAAGCGGAAAACGCGGCCCGTATCGCCGCCTTCGACGGCTGGATCGTCGATGGCGCGAAGATGTCCCGCGCCGCGCCCGACGCCCTGTTCATGCACTGCCTGCCCGCCCACCGCGGCGAGGAAGTGGCCGCCGAAGTGATCGACGGCCCGCAATCGGTCGTGTGGGACGAGGCGGAAAACCGCTTGCACGTGCAAAAAGCGCTGATCGAATACCTGTTACTCGGTAAAATCCAATAATTCGCCCGGCACTGCATAAAACCTGGCAGCATCGCAATACATACATCGACAACGAAAACTGGAAGCAATATGAGCGACATTAAAAAAGTAGTCCTGGCCTATTCCGGCGGACTCGACACCTCCGTCATCCTGAAATGGCTGCAAGATAACTACCAGTGCGAAATCGTCACCTTCACGGCCGACCTGGGCCAGGGCGAAGAACTGGAACCGGCACGCGCCAAGGCCATCAAGTTCGGCATCAAGCCGGAAAACATCCATATCGAAGACGTGCGCGAAGAATTCGTGCGCGATTTCGTCTTCCCGATGTTCCGCGCCAACACCGTGTATGAAGGCGAATACCTGCTGGGCACCTCGATCGCCCGTCCGCTGATCGCCAAGCGCCTGATCGAAATCGCCAACGCCACGGGCGCCGACGCCATCTCGCACGGCGCGACCGGCAAGGGCAACGACCAGGTGCGTTTCGAACTGGGCGCCTACGCCCTGAAGCCTGGCGTGAAGATCATCGCCCCATGGCGCGAATGGGATCTGCTGTCGCGCGAAAAACTGCTGAAGTACGCGGAAGACGCCGGCATCGAGATCGACATGAAGCACAAGAACGGCGGCGCGCCGTACTCGATGGACGCCAACTTGCTGCACATCAGCTTTGAAGGCCGCCACCTGGAAAACCCGAGCGCCGAAGCGGAAGAGACCATGTGGCGCTGGACCGTCAGCCCGGAAAACGCCCCGGACGAAGCGGAATACCTGGACATCGAATACGAAAAAGGCGATATCGTCGCCATCAACGGCGTGCGCATGTCGCCCGCCACCGTGCTGGCCGAACTGAACAAGGTTGGCGGCAAGCATGGCGTGGGACGCCTGGACCTGGTGGAAAACCGCTACGTCGGCATGAAATCGCGCGGCTGCTATGAAACCCCGGGCGGCACCATCATGCTGAAAGCCCACCGCGCCATCGAATCGATCACCCTGGACCGCGAAGTGGCCCACCTGAAAGATGACCTGATGCCGCGCTACGCGTCGATGATCTACAACGGCTACTGGTGGGCGCCCGAGCGCGTCGCCCTGCAAACCCTGATCGACCACACGCAGGAAACCGTGAACGGCTGGGTACGCATCAAACTGTACAAGGGCAATGTCATCGTCGTGTCGCGCGATTCGAAAACGGATTCGCTGTTCGACATGAACATCGCCACCTTCGACGAAGACGGCGGCGCCTACAACCAGGCCGACGCCGGCGGCTTCATCAAGCTGAACGCCTTGCGCATGCGCATCGCCGCCATCGCCCGCGAAAAGCGTGGCCAGAAGTAATTAGTTGCCGGGAAACACCACCTCCCGCGCCAAGCAAAGCCGCCCATGGGCGGCTTTTTTACATTTGAAACGCACTCGACCACGATTTACGGCCCGGCGCGCGCCCGGATCACCCCCATTTTGCTGTGCGCGTGGCAAAATGCTACAGTGCAATTTAGAACACCTAACATAACCTACTGCGCGTCGCGATTTGCGGCCTCCGATGCTCACTGTGCATGCGCACAGTTCCGCGTCTTAGCCGCGACTGACTGCCGCTCGCTACGGTTCTGTAGGCGCTCTTTCGAAAAAATCCCGCTTCCGGAGCCCTCCCATGTTCAAAGACCTGAGTATCAAGAATAAACTGTACCTGGGCTTCGGCTCCATCGTGGCCATCATCCTGATCCTGCTGGGCGTGTCCTACAACAGCTTTTCGCGCCTGTCGGAAGCCAATGCGTGGGACCGCCACACGATGGAGGTGCTGGGCGAGATCGACAGGATTCACAATTCCATCCTGCAAATCCAGGTGGAAGCACGCGGTTTCGTTCTGACCGGCAGTGAAACGTCGCTGTCGCCGGAATCGAATGAAATGGACGTGCTGAGCCAGCACACGCAAAAAGCCATCGCCATGACGGCCGACAACAAGGTGCAGTCGGAACGCTTCCGCAAGATCGACGCGCTGACCACCACTTGGGTCAAGGAGTGGATCACCCCGCTGATCGAAAAACGCCGCGCGCTGGGCAATGCGCCCGGTGCCACGGAAACGGTGGCGCGCACCATGCCGGCCGGCGGCTACCCTGCCGTCAGGCAGGCGAACAAGCTGCTCGACGAAGTCGCCGCCGAAGAATCGCGCTTGCTGGCCGAACGCACGGCCACCACGACAAAATTGCAGGAAACCATGATGCTGACCCTGGCGCTGGGCGGCCTGCTGTGCGTGGCGCTGGCGCTGGGCATTTCCTACCTGCTGGGCCGCGCCATCCTCGGCCCGCTGAACAGCCTGACCGACGCCGTCGGGCGCATCGCCAGCGGCGACCAGCGCGCGCGCGCCACCATCCTCTCGCGCGACGAGCTGGGCAAGGTATCTGAAGAATTCAACCGCATGGCGCAAACCATCCAGGACAACCAGGCCAATGAACAGGCCGCCACCAATACCTTGCGGGCCAAGGTCGATTCGCTGCTGGAAGTGGTCTCGAAAGCCGCCTCGGGCGACCTGACGGGCAAGGTCGGCATCACGGGCAGCGACGCCATCGGCCAGCTGGGCAATGGCCTGGCGAAGATGTTTGAAAACCTGCGCAGCCTGCTCAACAATGTGCAAAAGGCCGGCATCCAGGTGACGACGTCCGCCACGGAAATCGCCGCCTCGGCGCGCCAGCAGGAAGCGACCGGCATCGAGCAGGCGCAAACGAGCGTGGAAATCCTCAGCACCACCAAGGAAATCTCGGCCAACACGAGCCAGTTGCTCAAAACCATGGAAGACGCCACCGCCGTGGCCGACTACACGACGAATGCGACGGCCGAGGCGCAGAACAACCTCAAGCGCATGGATTCGACCATGCAGCACATGGTCTCGGCCACCGATTCCATCAACGCCAAGCTGGCGGCCCTGTCGGAAAAAGCCAGCAATATCAATAGCGTGCTGATCACCATCACCAAGGTGGCCGACCAGACCAACATCCTGTCGCTGAACGCCGCCATCGAGGCGGAAAAAGCGGGCGAAGCGGGCCGCGGCTTCTCCGTGGTGGCGACGGAAATCCGCCGCCTGGCCGACCAGACGTCCGTGTCCACGTGGGATATCGAGCAAATGCTCAAGGAAATGCAATCGGCCGTCTCGGCCAGCGTGATGGGCATGGACAAATTCTCGGAAGAAATTCGCCGCAGCGTGGGCGAGGTTCGGCAAGTGGCCGAGCAGCTGTCGTCCGTGATGGACCAGGTGCAGAAACTCACGCCGCAATTCGACGCCGTGCTGCAAGGCATGCAGTCGCAGGCCATCGGCGCCTCGCAGATTTCCGACACCATGATGCAGCTCAACGACGCCACGCAGCAGACGGTGGAGTCCTTGAAGGCCACCAGCGAAGCCGTGCACCAGCTGCAATATGCGGCGGGCGACCTGCAGTCGAGCGTGTCGACTTTCGCCGTCACCATCTGATCCCATGAAAGTGCTGCTCTTTCACATCGGACGCGACCGCTACGGCCTGCCCCTGGCCCGCATCGTGCGCGTCCTGCCGCTGCTGGAGCTGAAACAGTTGCCACTCACGCCAGACTACGTGGCCGGCCTGATGGACTTGCATGGCACGCCCGTGCCCGTGATCGACCTGTCGCGCCTGGCCGGGCTGCCGGCCGCCGCCGCGCAGTTCGACACGCGCATCGTCGTCGTCGACTACCGCGCGCCTGGCAGCGAAACCATGCACGCACTGGGCTTGCTGGCCTCGCAGGTGCGCGGCATCGCCGACATCGACACGCTCCAGCTTGAAGACAGCGGCGTGGCGACAGTGCCCTTCCTGGGCCAGGTGGCCAGCGACGCCGACGGCATCGTGCAGCTGGTGGAACTGGAACACCTGCTGCCGCCGGACGTGCGCGCGCTGCTGTTCCAAGACGCGGGCGCGGCATGACGGCGCAAACCCTGCTGCGCCGCGCGACCGGCCTGTCCGTCTCCAAATCCGTGGCCGAGCGGGCCGTCGGCCAGCGCATGGAGCAAACGGGGTTTGCCGATAGCGAAGCCTACCTGCAGGCGCTCACACCGGCCGAAATGACGCAATTGATCGAACTGGTGGTGGTGCCCGAATCGTGGCTGTTCCGCGACCCGCAGGCGTTCTACGCCACCGTCGAACTGGTACAGGAACGCTGGGCGCGCGGACGCGCCACGCGCATCCTGTCGATCCCGTGCGCGGGCGGCGAGGAACCGTATTCGATGGCCATGGCGCTGCGCGACGGCGGCGTGCCGAAACAGGCGTTCAGCATCGACGCCTACGACCTGAGCCCCGGCTGCATCGAGCGGGCGCAGGCGGGAATCTACGGCCGCAATGCCTTCCGCGCGCAGGACGTGGCCTTCCGCGAGCGCTATTTCACGCACGTGGCCGACGACGCCTACCGCATCATCGACTCCTTGCGCGAACAGGTGACCTTCAGACAGGGCAACCTGCTGCAGTTCGATACGGCCACCTACAGCCGCCACTACGACGTCATTTTTTGCCGCAACCTGCTGATCTACTTTGACAAACCGACCACGCGCGCGGCCATCCATAACCTGTCGGCCCTGCTGGCCGACGACGGCATGCTGCTGGCAGGCTACGCGGAAGTGCCGTCGTTCTGCCAGAACGGTTTTACGACGCTGCAGTTCCGCCAGGCTTTCGCCCTGAAGAAGGAAACGGCGGCGCCGGCCAGTCCCGTGCAGGTGGCGCCGCTGCCGGCCTTGCGCACCTTGCGCAGCGTGCCGCCCGCGCCAAGGCGCGCTGCAGTGGCAGCCACGCCCATCGCATCGGCGGCGCCGCGCACGCGCCCCGTGTCCGTGCCGCCGCCGTCGCCGGCGGCGCAAGCCGATTTGCTGGCCGAGGCACGCCTGCTGGCCGACCGTGGCCAGTTGCGCGAGGCCGGCGAAAAATGCCACGCCCACCTGGCGAAAGTGCCCGAGGCGGCGGAAGCGTATTTCATGCTGGGCATCATCAATGAACTGGCCGGCAAGATGGACCTGGCCGACGACTACTGGCGCCGCTGCATCTACCTGCAGCCCGACCATTACGAAGCGCTGTGCCACCTGTCCCTGCTGGCCGAACGCAATGGCAACCACACGGCCGCCGCCACCCTGAAGGCGCGCGCGGCACGCATCTACGAGCGCCGCCAGGCGTCCAACTAAGGGGCAAGCATGACAAATCTCATCGCCACCGAGTCCCCCGCCACCATCGACGACTGCTGGAACCATATCGGCGTGGTCGGCGACCAGAGCTGCCCCAAGCTGCCGGCCAACGTGCATTGCCGCAACTGCGACGTGTATGCGGGCGCCGCCCAGCGCAACCTGCAGCGGCCCGTGGACGAACACTACCGGCGCGACTGGGCCAGCCACTTCCGCCAGATCGATGCGGGCGGCGAAGTACGCGACAGTTCGGCGCTGGTGTTTCGCATCGGCCGCGAATGGCTGGCGCTGCCCACGCGCGTATTCGACTCCGTGGCGCCGCAGGCCAGGCCGCACGCGCTGCCGCATCGCGGCGGAGGCGGCCTGGCGGGCATCGTCAATATCGGCGGCAAGCTGTATCCGTGCATGTCGCTGGCCAGTTTGCTGGGCATCGACGAACAGGGCGCGCCGCCAGCCAAGGGCCGCCACACGTTTGCGCGCCTGCTGCTGATGCGCTGGGAAGAGCAGGCCTACGCGCTGCCCGTGGCCGACCTGCACGGCATCGTGCGCTACGCGTCATGCGCCGTGCAGGCGCCGGCGGCCACCATCAACAAGGGCCTGTCGCGCTTCCTGTCGGGCGTGATCACCGAAGGCGACATGCGCATCGGCTGCCTCGACACGGCGCTGATCGGCTTTCAACTTGCGAGACTATTACGATGAGCCAGGACCAGCACGGCGACCTCAGTGCCTTTTCCATGCTGGACCTGTTCCGCATGGAGGCGGACAGCCAGACCCAGATTCTCACCGACGGCTTGCTGGCCATGGAGCGCCATGCGGGCGACGCGGCCGCCGTCGAAGCGATGATGCGCGCGGCCCACTCGATCAAGGGCGCGGCTGCCATCGTCGGCCTGCAAGTGGTGGTGCAGCTGGCGCACGGCATGGAAGACAGCTTTGTCGCCGCCCAGCATGGGCGCTTGAAACTCACGCCGGAGCGGGTCGACGTGCTGCTGTCGGGCGTCGACCTGATCGTGCAGCTGTCGCGCCTGGACGACGCGGGCGCCGAAGCGTGGCTGGCCGCGAATGCGGCGCAGATCGACCAGACCCTGAACGCCATCGCCGGCATCGCCGACCTGCCCGAATTGCCGGCCCTGCCCCCGGCGCCTGCGCCCATGCCCGCACCAGCGCCCTTGCCGCCGGAAGCGGCAGAACCGCAAGCGCCCGTGGCCAGCGGCCTGGCGGGAGAGGAAGCGGCCGCCACAGCGCCGCGTACGGCGACCGGTGCCGGCGCACCTGCCAAGGCGCCGGCGCAAAACTTCGACAAACTGCTGTCGCTGGCCAGCGAATCGCGCATCAATGCGCACCAGATGCACCCGTTCGTCGGCGCTCTGCAGCGCTTCAAGCGCAACCAGAGCAGCCTGTTTTCCGCCATCGAGCACCTGCATGAAGCCATTGCCCGTTCGGCCGACCCGGGCCTGATGGAAAAGTCCTTGCTGGCGCTGCAAAAGACGCAGCCCCTGAAGCAATTCATGCTCGAGCACATCGCCGACATCGAAACCTATGAACGGCGCCTGCTGGCCGTCTCGCAAGGCATGGTCGACGAAGTGCTGGCCCTGCGCATGCGCCCTTTCCGCGACGGCATCCACGCGTTCCCGCGCATGGTGCGCGACCTGGCGCGCAGCCTGGGCAAGGAAGTGCAGCTGGAGATCGACGGCGAAGATACCCTGGTCGACCGCGACATCCTGGCGAAGATCGAAAGCCCGCTGAACCACATGCTCCGTAATGCCATCGACCATGGCATGGAGGGCCCGTACGAGCGCATCGACACGGGCAAGGAAGCGCTGGGCACGATACGCATGGAAGCGCGCCACCGCGCCGGCATGCTGAGCATCGAGATCAGCGACGACGGACGCGGCGTCGACCTGGAGAAAATCCGCCAGTCCGTCATCGAGCGCAAGATGGCCAGTCCCGCCATGGCAGCCGCGCTGTCGCCGGGCGAGCTGCTGGAGTTTTTGTTCCTGCCCGCCTTCAGCCTGAAGGAAAAGGCGAATCAATTGTCCGGACGCGGCGTGGGCCTCGACATCGTGCACGAGACGATACGCCAGCAAAACGGCACGGTGCGTCTGGAATCGGAACCGGGCCGCGGTTTCCGCGCCCTGATCACATTGCCGCTGACGCAATCGATCGTGCGCGCGCTGGTGGTCGACGTGCACGGCGAAGCCTACGCCATCCCCATCGTCAAGGTGGAAAGCGTGGTGCGCGTGCCGCAAGCGGCCATCCATACGCTGGAAAACAAGCAGTTCTTCGAACTCAAGGGCGAGCATCTGGGCCTGGTATCGGCGGCGCAGGTGCTCGAACTGGGTGAAGCGGCCAACCAGGCCGAGGACTTGCCCGTGGTCGTGATCGGGCGCGGCAAGCAAAGCTATGCGCTGGTGGTCGATGCCATCCGAGGCGAGCAAAGCCTGGCCGTGCAAGCCATCGATCCGATCTTCGGCAAGATGCGCGACATTTCCGCCGCCGCCCTGCTCGACGACGGCGAACCGGTGCTGATCCTCGACGTGCCCGACTTGCTGCTGTCGATCGACAAGCTGCTGCACGAGGGCGGCTTGCACCAGCTGGCGCAGGCCGGCCACGCCGAACGCCGCAAGGCCAAGCGCATCCTCGTCGTCGACGATTCGCTGACGGTGCGCGAAATGGAGCGCAAGCTGCTGCTGGCGCGCGGCTTCGACGTCGACGTGGCCATCGACGGCATCGACGGCTGGAACGTGGTGCGCAGCGGAGAATATGACCTGGTGATCACCGACGTCGACATGCCGCGCATGGATGGCATCGAACTCGTTTCGCTGATCAAGAAGGACCTGCACCTGCACAAGCTGCCGGTGATGATCGTGTCGTACAAGGACCGTCCGGAAGACCGCGCACGCGGCCTGTCCGCCGGCGCCGACTATTATTTGACCAAAGGCAGCTTCCACGACGAGACCTTGCTCGACGCGGTGGCCGACCTGATAGGAGATGCCCGCTTATGAGCTGTCATTCATGAAAATTGCCATTGCCAACGATGTCGCCATGGCCGCCGAGGCCCTGCGCCGCGTGGTCGCCAGCACGCAGGAACACCAGGTGCTGTGGATCGCCCGCACGGGGCTCGAAGCCGTGCGCATGTGCGAGGGCAACCGTCCCGACCTGATCCTGATGGATCTGAACATGCCGGAGATGGATGGCGTCGAAGCGACGCGCCTGATCATGGAGCAAAGCCCATGCGCCATCCTCGTCGTCACGGGCCGCCCGCAAGACAATGTCAACCAGGTCTTTCGCGCGCTGGGCGCGGGCGCGCTCGACGTCACGGCCACACCCGTGCTGCAGGGGGAAGTTGGCGGCGACAGCGAACTGCTGGCCAAGATCAAGACCATCGGCAAGCTGATACGCCACAGCGCCGAAGCACCGCCGCCGCGCCAGGCGCCAGCCAATGGCGGCGAGCGGGGCGACGGCCAGGTATCGACCCTGGTGGCCATCGGCGCCTCGACGGGCGGACCGTCGGCCGTGGCCAAGGTGCTGTCCGGCTGGACGGCGCCGCCCGGCTGCGCCATCGTCGTGGTGCAGCACATCGATGAAACCTTCGCCTCGCACTTCGCCAAATGGCTCGATGACCAGCTCAGCATGCCCGTGCGCGTGATCGCCGATGGCGACGAACTGGTGTCCGGCGCCGTACTGATCGCCAAGACCAACGATCACCTGCTGCTAGATCAAAATTATCGTTTGGGTTACGATGCAGCACCACGCGACTATGTTTACCGTCCGTCCGTCGATGTCTTCTTCAACTGCGTGGCGCAGCATTGGCGCGGCGATGCCATCGGCGTATTGCTCACAGGCATGGGGCGCGACGGCGGCGATGGCTTGCTGGCCATGCGCCGCGCCGGCAAGACGACGATTGCGCAAGACCAGGCCAGCAGCGCCGTGTATGGCATGCCGCGCGCGGCTGCCGAACTCGATGCGGCGCAGCAAATCCTGCCATTGGATAGAATAGGCGCCAGCCTGCGCAGCCGCCTGGGCGCCAAGCTCAACAATGGGTGGGAGCCCTCCCCTAACATCTGAAAAGAATGCAATGCCAGAATTCTCCTCCAGCTTCACCCAGCATGAGCCCGCATTGACCGAATTCAAGGTCAGCGTGCTGCTGGTGGACGACCAGTTGATCATCGCCGAAGCAGTCCGGCGCATGCTCAGCGACCAGCAGGATATCGAATTTCATTACGTGACCGACGCCACGCAGGCGCTGGACACGGCACTGCGTTTGCAACCGAGCGTCATCCTGCAAGACTTGGTGATGCCGGGCATCGACGGCTTCGCCCTGATCCAGCTGTACCGCGACAACGCGGCGCTCGCGCATGTGCCCGTCATCGTGATGTCGGCCAAGGATGACCCGAAACTGAAGGCCCACAGCTTTGCCGTCGGCGCCAACGATTATGTGGTGAAACTGCCGGACCGCCTGGAGTTGCTGGCGCGCATACGCCACCATTCGAACGCACACATCAGCCGATTGCAGCGCGACCAGGCTTTTCGTTTCCTGCGCGAAAGCCAAAAGAATCTGGCCGACGCGAATATTGAATTACAGAAACTGGCCGCCCTCGATGGCTTGACGGGGATCGCCAACCGGCGCCGCTTCGATGAAACCCTGCAATTCGAATGGCAGCGGGGCCAGCGCGACAAGACGCCGCTGAGCCTGCTGTTCTGCGATATCGACCATTTCAAAAGCTATAACGACCACTTTGGCCACCTGGCGGGCGACCTGGGCCTGAAAAAGGTCGCGGCCGTGCTGACGGAACATTTGAAACGCCCGGCCGACCTGGCCGCCCGCTATGGCGGCGAAGAGTTCGCCCTGATCCTGCCGGAAACGGAAGCGGCCGGCGCGCTGCTGATCGCCGAGGCATGCCGGCGCCATCTGGAAGGCTTGCAGATCGAAAACCCGGCGGCAAGCAAGGGCATCGTCACCATCTCGATCGGCGTGGCCACCGTCGTGCCATCGCCGGACTCGACGATCGAGCAACTGATCAACCGCGCCGACCAGGCCCTGTACGCGGCCAAGCGCGGCGGACGCAACAGCGTGCTGAGCGCCAATGACGTCCAAGACTGATTTTTAACAGCAAGGAAAGTGAAGCATGAGCACACAACTGGACAATGTCAGCGTCGTCAAGAAGTCGAATATTTACTTTGACGGCAAATGCGTTTCGCACAACGTCATCCTGGCCGATGGCACGAAGAAAAGCGTGGGTGTGATTTTCCCGTCATCGTTGCGCTTCAACACGGGCGCGCCGGAAATCATGGAAATCGTCGGCGGCCTGTGCAAGGTGCGCCTCGCTGACGCGACAGAGTGGAACAGCTATGGCGCGGGCACGCAATTCAGTATCCCGGGCAATAGCTATTTTGACATTGAGACCGTCGAGACCGTCGATTACGTCTGCCACTTCGGTTAATCAGACAAACACAGGCTCGGGCGACAGGCGCACGCCATATTTCGCCTCTACATCATCCTGTATCGCTTCCGCCAGCCGGGTAATGTCCGCGCCACGAGCGCCGCCATTGTTCACCAGAACCAGTGCCTGCTTGGGATACACTCCCGCGGGCCCCAGGTTTTTTCCCTTCCAGCCACATTGATCGATCAGCCAGCCGGCAGCCAGCTTTTCCGTGCCATCGGGCTGCGCATGGTGCACCAAGGCAGGAAAACGTTCCAGCAAGGCCGCACACTGTTCGCGTGACACCACGGGATTCTTGAAGAAACTGCCCGCATTGCCGATCACGGCAGGATCCGGCAATTTTCTCCGGCGGATCGCCATCACCGTATCGGCCACCTGCTGCGGCGTCGGCTCGGCAAGATTGCGCTCGGCCACGGCTTGCGCCAGTTCCGCATAGCGCAAGTTCGGCTGCCATTCGGCCGGCAAGGCAAATGTCACTTCCAGCACGATCAGTTCGCGCCCGTCCGCCTGCTTGAAGATGCTGTCGCGGTAGGCGAAGCGGCAAGCATCGCGGTCCATGTCGAAAACGATGCCGCTGCCGCTGTGCATGACGCTCACGCTATGCAGATAATCCTTGATTTCCACACCATACGCGCCGATATTCTGGATAGGCGCTGCGCCTACCGTGCCGGGGATCAATGACAGGTTTTCCAGCCCGCCCACGCCTTGCGCCAGGGTCCACTGCACGAAATCGTGCCAGTTTTCGCCGGCCGCGGCCGTGACGAGTATCGTCTCGAAGTCCGCCTGCGCCAGGCGCATGCCGCGCGTGGCCATGTGCAGTACGGTGCCGGGAAAGTCGCCAGTCAGCACAATGTTGCTGCCGCCGCCCAGTATCAAGCGCGGCTTGGCGGACAAGGCGGGATCTTGCAGCGCGGCCTGCAATTGGGCCTGCGAAGTGATGCGTACGTAGGCGGCCGCGTTGGCCATGATGCCGAAGGTATTCAGGCGCTGGAGGTTGTAATTGTGTTCGATGGTGAGCTCTGCAGACATGGGATAGCGATTATTTTGCTCGATTATAGAGTGAAACCGACAAAAAACCAGCGCAAGACAAGGGCGACCTGCCCGTTGTCCGTTAAAATGTCGCATCTTTAACAGGGCCGTCCCATGGCGCAGAATCAGCCGCCAAGGCCCAGCGCGCCGAGCGTGCGCTCGCTTTAACAAGAAAAGGAACAGACCATGCCGTCATTTGATGTAGTCTCCGAAGCCGATATGATCGAAGTCAAGAATGCCGTCGAGCAATCCAACAAGGAAATCACGACCCGCTTCGACTTCAAGGGCAGCGACGCCCGCGTCGAACACAAGGAAAACGAATTGACCGCGTTCGCGGACTCGGAATTCCAGCTGAGCCAGGTGCGTGACGTACTGACCAACAAATTGACCAAACGCAAGGTCGATGTGCGCTTCCTCGACGAAGGCGATATCAAGAAGATCGGCGGCGACAAGGTCAAGCAGATCATCAAGATCAAGAATGGCATCGAATCGGATGATGCCAAGAAAATCGTGCGCGTCATCAAGGACAGCAAGATGAAAGTGCAAGCGAGCATCCAGGGCGAAGCCGTGCGTGTCACGGGCGCCAAGCGCGACGACCTGCAAGCGGCCATGGCCATGCTGCGCAAGGACGTGCCCGACATGCCGCTGGAATTTAATAATTTCCGCGATTAATTTCGATGATGCGCACGCTCCGGTCTGCGCTTGCAACGGCGTGGCGGCAAGCTGCCTCGGAGCACCTGCCCGCTTGGGGTAGAATTGAAGCTGCGCACAGCTACATGCGCCCGCGCGCCTGACCGGCAGCGGGCTTGACCGTACATCTGGCTCAGTGATAACCACGGTAGTCTAAGGATAGCAATGAAACGTGTTGATGATTTCCGCCTGCGATTTGGCAAAAAAGAATATGTGCCCATCATGATAGGCGGAATGGGTGTGGATATTTCCACGTCGGAGCTGGCCCTGGAAGCGGCCCGGCTGAACGGTATCGGGCATATCTCCGATGCCATGGTGGAAGACGTGTCGGATCGCCGTTTCGACACCACTTTCGTCAAAGACAAGACGAAACTGTACAAGTTCAACATCAATAACAGCGACAAGGCCGTGGTGCAGTTCGACCTGGGCCGCCTGGCGGAAGCGCAGCGCCTGCATATCGGCCGCACCATGGAAGCGAAAAAAGGCGATGGCCTGATTTTCGTCAATTGCATGGAAAAGCTGACCATGAACGGTCCGCGCGAAACCTTGCGCGTGCGCCTGAACGCGGCACTCGACGCCGGCATCGACGGCATCACCCTGTCCGCCGGCTTGCACTTTGGCTCGTTTGCCCTGATGGCCGACCATCCGCGTTTCCGCGATGCCAAGCTGGGCATCATCGTCTCGTCCGTCCGCGCCTTGCAGATTTTCCTGCGCAAGAACGCCAAGCTGGACCGCTTGCCTGACTTCATCATCGTCGAGGGACCATTGGCCGGCGGCCACCTGGGTTTCGGCATGGACTGGGCCAATTACGACCTGCACACGATCACGGCGGAACTGCTGGCCTACCTGAAGACCGAGCAGCTGGACATCCCGCTGATCGCCGCTGGCGGCATCTTCACGGGCAGCGACGCCGTTTCCTTCCTGGAAGCGGGCGCGGCTGGCGTGCAAGTGGCGACGCGCTTTACCGTCACCAAGGAATGCGGCTTGCCAAACAAGGTCAAGCAGGAATACTACAAGGCCTCGGAAGAAGACATCATCGTCAATGGCGTCTCGCCGACGGGCTACCCGATGCGCATGCTGAAGAACACGCCCGCCATCGGCGCCGGCATCCGTCCAGGCTGCGAATCGTATGGCTACCTGCTCGATGCGACGGGCAACTGCGCCTACATCAACTCGTACAACCGCGAAGTGGCAGCCCATCCGGAACAAAAAACCGTCGTCGTGATGGACAAGACTTGCCTGTGCACGCACATGCGCAACTTCAACTGCTGGACCTGCGGCCACTACACGTATCGCCTGAAGGACACCACGCACAAGCTCGACAACGGCGAATACCAGATCCTGACGGCCGAACACGTCTTCAAGGATTACCAGTTCAGCGTCGACAACCAGATCGCCCTGCCGGAAAAAGAAATCCTGGTAGCAAGCTGAATCTTGTCAGCCTGATATAAAAATGGCGCAGCCTGTGAAGGCTGCGCCATTTTTTTATGCGGGTAGCATGTGCCGCAATGCCCGTTCGATCGCGTCGAACTTGGGCCGCCGCAATACCTCGTCCTGCAGACAAGCATCCAGCATAGCCTGCAGGGCGGGCAAGGGCGTTTCGCAATGCGCGGCCAACTCGCCCAGCAGCACGCCAAAGGCGCGCGCTTCTATGCCTTGCAGCACCTCCCCTTGCGCCGAACCGGGCGCAAACATGGACGCCGCGCCAAAGTCGCCCAGCAGGCAGGCGCCGGCGTCCGCGTGCAGGATATTGTGCGCATACAGGTCGCCGTGCACGATGCCGTGCGCATGCAGCTGGCACACGGCCGAGGCGATGCCATGGGCAATGGCCAACGCTTGCGGAGGGTCAAAGCACGCGCCATCGGCATACACGTCGCGTGTGCAAGACTCCAGGCTCGGCGGGCCGGCCAGGTTGCGGTAGGCTGCGTCGATGAGCGGCATAACGAGCCCCAGCGCCCCGTGCGGATGCGCATCGAGCGTGCCGAGGATGGGAATCAGGCCCACGTGCGCACCGGCGCCGACACAGGCGGCCATTTCGCTGCGCGGCAAGCCATCGCTGGTCATCGCTCCCTTGAACACTTTGACGGCCACATCATCGACGCCATCCAGACGGGCATGGTAAATCACGCCCGATGCGCCCTCGCCCAGCTGCTGCGCCAGGTCCAGGCGCTGCCATGCCACGCCAGCCGCTCCCGTACCAGCCAGGGCCGCCAGCTCACGCGCTTCCGTAAAGGGATTGCCCGCATACGCGAGCCAGCTCAGGCGTGGCAAGGATAGCAGGCACTCGGGCAGTGCCGTGAAACGGTTCGCGGCAATGCGCACCAGCTCCAGCCGATGGCAAGCCGCCAAGGTAGCGGGCAAGTGGCTCAGGCAGTTCCCCGCCAGCATAAGTTTCTGCAGTTCACTGCACTTGCCCAGTTCATCCGGCATGGACTCGATGGCATTGTCGGTCAGGGTCAGCCAGCGCAGCCTCGGCGGCAAGGCTGCGGCCGGTACGTGGCGTATCCGGTTCGCCTTGAAACCGATCATTTCCAGGGCTAGACATGAACCAAGCACGGCCGGCAAGGTGGTGAACAGGTTATCCGAGCAAAAAATGATGCGCAGCTTGTGCAGGCGCGGCAAATCGTCGGGCAATGTGGACAACGCATTGCCTGACAGGTCGAGGATTTCCAGACTGTCGGCCAGGTCGAAGATTTCGCGGGGGAATGCCGTCAAGCCGCAGGACAGTTTCAGGCGGCGCAGGCCGGCCAGTTGGCCAGCACGTAATTGTTCCAGTGTATGCACAGCAGACAAGATATCCCTTTCAAGGTAGCACGCGATCAATGCCATGCATAAAACCATTGGACGTAAATAACAACCGGGGCCAGACCCTCCATGCCGCTCACGCAAAGGTCATTGCTAACGGACGAGGGGTCTGAC
>RCUK01000204.1_pt1 | contig 66752 bp, 59 predicted proteins | sample 2166381 | NCBI WGS metagenome assembly RCUK01 (sample SAMN09932809, study PRJNA488358) | compost metagenome | isolation source: compost soil in an enriched community | place: Germany: Experimental Botanical Garden | reverse complement strand
CCTTTGCGTATTTTTCTTTATATAAGGTTATAAAGTCAAAAATTCTGCCCATATCGCTTGAGTTTATTTGGTTACTACTACATGCTGTATTGACCTAAATATACAGAAATAAAGTTGGATAATTTGGGATTATTGTCATAACAAATTAAACATTGTTTCGTTATAGCTGTAATGGTTATTTACCCTAGTGAAAAGGTCCTTCGTAGGGGAAGTTCCGGTAAATAGTTTTTATGTGCACTGCAATTATATTGCATATAAAAAGCAATTTATCTATGTTTGGAAAAATGTAAAGCAAAAAAAAGCGTACGATTTTTATGAAAAAAATATTTTTGGCTGTCGGTGGAATGCTGATGTTTGGAGCATTATCCAATAGAGCTATGGCTCAGTTGGACAATAGGGGTGCTATTGGTGGACGATTCGGGTCTGCTCAGGGAATTACATATCGTCACACGCTTAACTCGGACCACGCATTGGAAGCTATTATGAGTATTCAGAGTAATTCTGATTTTCGCCGTTTCCGCGTTGTGGGCTTATATGAAATCTATAAACCATTGACTGCTGGGTTTAATTGGTATTATGGTTTTGGTGGTAGTATCGGTTCTTATAAGGAGAAAGACAAAATTATCGATGGTCAGCGTCATTCATTTGATTCACAGCTTAATCTAAGTATTGACGGTATCGTAGGTATTGAATATAATATTCCGCAGGCACCGTTTCAAATCTCATTGGATGTAAAACCTTATTTCGATTTTCTAAACGAATCCAGTATCAAATTATTTGATCCGATCGGTTTTTCGGTGAGATATAAATTTTAAAAAAGAATAGCGGGATTTCCCGCTATTCTTTTTTAATGACAATATTTTCGTGTTAAGCCATCCAGATTTTACCTAGCAATTCCTGTAGAAAAGTTTGTTCTTTGAGCGGACGGATTTCGTATATCTTTTTATTGCTCTTTCTGATTTGAACAGGGATTTCTCGCACTAAACCATCTCTTGCCACGAGGAAGTTTAATGTTTCCCCCTCTTTGGCATGTTGAACAATGAAATCAATTTCCTTGTCTTTAACATCGAGCCTGTTATTATTAATGGCAATCAGTTCATCTTTTACACTTAATCCGGCATCATATGCACCAGAATCTTTTTCCACTGTCGCTACCGAAATTAACCCATCCACTTTGTTGGTTGTAATGCCTAGTGTCAACGTGTTGTTATCAACATTGGTATCAACAATTTCATAACCAACGAGATTAAAATAATCGTTGTATTCCAGTTCTCCGTCCTGATGAGCAGCATTGAAAATATCGTCCAGCGAAGTGCCTGCGATACGTTCAGCAAGGCTTCTCAATTCGTTTTCTTCAAATCCACGATCAAGTTTTAGGTAGAACTCCTCATAAGCTTCGCGGATAACATCGTCCAATTTTAGTCTACCTTCTGTAGCGGCAATAATTTTAATATCCAACAATGCTGTTAGCATTGCCCCTTTGTTGTAATAGGAAATTCCTGAATTCATCGAATTTTCATCAGGCCTATAATATTTAATCCAGGTATCGAAACTTGAGGCGGCGGCAGACTGTATCGCATGCCCCGGGCGGTTTAATACAATGTTGAAATCGTTAGCTAGCAAAGCGAGGTATTCTTTTTCATCATAGAATCCACAGCGTTTAATAATTAAATTATCATAGTACGAAGTAAATCCTTCCATGATCCAGAGGCCTGTGGTATAGTTTTCGGCATCGTAATTAAATGGTCCTAATGCTTTTGGACGTAAGCGTTTCACATTCCATAGGTGAAAATACTCATGTGCAACGAGACTTAAATAGTTTTTGTAGCTTGTTTCATTTAGATACGCATTTCTCGAGGCTCCCAATACTGTTGAATTGAGATGTTCTAGACCTCCACCTCCAGATTGGTAGTTGTGGGTAATAATGACATATCGCTCATTGGGGTTCGAGCCCCAGATGCGGGTTTCCTCTTCGACGATACGCGTGATATCTTTCGTCAGGCGTTCTTTATCATAGCTTCCACCTCCGACCATAGCGCATTCATGTTCGACACCGGCAGCCTGGAATTTCCAGACATCCTGATTACCAGCTTCGATGGGCGTATCGTATAATACATCAAAATTTGGCGCATAAAACTTACGTTCTTCAATTTGTTCGAGTCCAGTTGATATACTTGCCCAAGAATCTTTTAGTGCTATGCTGATCGTCGAAGGATTGTCTATACGGCCATCGATATGAAAGAAAGTTGCCGTAGGCACAATAAAAGCATGGTCACTATCGAAAAAGTTGGTACGCACAGAAACTTCAAAACCGTATACTGCGTAGATGACTTCAATCTGATCCAAAGATTCTGTGGGTATTCGCCAGGTGTTCTTTGAAATTTTCTGATAGGCAATCGTATTTCCCGTTTTGTCAAATGATCGGAATCGTTCTACGTTTTTAGCATATTCACGAATTAAATAAGATCCAGGAGACCAGACCGGCATTTTTAGATCGACATAAGGCTGGTTGAGCTTTGTAATGCTCATTTTTACTTCGATATAATGAGCTTGTGCTTCTGAAAATGATACCTCAAAATGTATTTCGGGTATGTTGAAATGGTCACTGTCCATGAAAGATGATTTTAGTATGAGCTTACAAAATTAAAAGTATCGTACGCTTAACCAAACAAAAAAATAGATTGTTGGTTCTACAATTATGAATCAGCTTGCTCCTGTCATCGTTCTTTTAGTAGAAAAAGAACGATGACAGGAGCAAGCTGATAGTACCCTCCAATATACATAAATTTATTTAAGAAATGTGGTATAAATCGATAGGCATAATTGCTGCTTTGGATGAAATACCGGTTTTTATTGGGCTGGGGAGATGAAGCAAAAAATCTGTTTTTTATCAGAATTTTTGCTAAGTTTGATACAGTAGTTTATAGGGGAAAAATAATCAAGAATTTGTATGATCTTAGTTGTTGATAGCGGCTCTTCAAAGTCGGATTGGAAGTTGGAATTGCCAGATAGTGCGCCTATCTCATTCAGTACAAATGGACTCAATCCTTTTTTTGTGAATGAAAAGGAAATCACACGTGTTATTAAGGAGATACCCGAAATTATTCCCTACGCCGATGAAGTTACTGAGTTGTATTTTTTTGGTGCAGGATGCATTACGCCTGATCGTCGGGAAATGGTTTCAAATGCACTGACACCCTTATTCGAAAATGCTTACATTTCTGTTGAGAATGATCTTTTTGGTAGTGCCTTAGCGACCTGTGGTAATAAAAAAGGTTATGTAGCGACATTAGGGACAGGGTCTGATTTGAGTTTTTTTGACGGAGAGGAGTTGATGCCATCGCATAATGGAAATGGCTATGTATTAGGTGATGAGGGCTCGGGGGCATATTTTGGGAAAAATCTGGTCAGGCTTTTCTTATATGGCCGTATGCCGAAAGATCTGAACGAAAAATTTGCGAACAAATACAGAATCAATAAAGAGATTGTCATCAAAAATGTTTATCAAAAAGAACGTCCAAATGCTTTCTTAGCATCTTTTGCGCCGTTCATGTCCGATAATATCACCCATCCCTTTATTATTGATCTGGTAAAGAGTGGATTTGAAGAATTTGTTCAAGCTTCGATTTTGACCTATCCAGACTATAATAAATATGCATGTCACTTTGTGGGTTCTATTGCGTATAGTTTTGATTTAATTTTACGGGAAGTGTGTGAAACACATCAGATACAGGTAGGGACCATTTTAAAATCTCCGATCAACGAGCTTTTTGATGCGGTACTTGAAAGAGAGAGTAATTCATTGTTAAGTCTTTAAAATAATTAAATATGATTATTGCAACTATTATGGTGTATATGTCAATGTTATTTGGCAATCCCAACTTTTATGATTTTAAGTTTACGACACTTGAAGGGCAAGAAGTGAAAATGTCCGATTTCAAGGGAAAGAAAATATTAATCGTGAATACAGCCTCGAAATGCGGTTTTACAAAACAGTACAAAGATCTGGAGGAATTGCACAAAACCTATGGCAATAAGCTCGTCATTATTGGCTTTCCGGCAAATAATTTTGGACAACAGGAACCGGGGTCAAATGCGCAGATTCAAGAGTTTTGTGAACAAAATTATGGTGTTGATTTTCTAATGGCCGAAAAGGTCGATGTAAAAGGAGATCAAATTTCACCCTTGTTTAAGTATTTGACCGCTCAGGAGAATCCAGATTTTAAAGGTGAGATCAAATGGAACTTTGAAAAGTTTTTGATCGATGAGAACGGTAAACTTGTCCATCGCTTCCGTTCAGCGACAAATCCGCTGGATCCGGCTATTGTAAACTGGGTAGAAAACAAGAAATAGTAAAAATAACAAAATAAAAAAGCTGCAAAATCTGCAGCTTTTTTATTTTGTTTATTGTCCAGTCGATTCGAGGACCTCTGGTTCTCCCATAAACCTTAGCGACAAGGTTATAGTTTATGGGTTGGCTTTCGTTTATTTGATGTAAGCTGTTACCTATTTGATATATGCATCGTACAAGGCTACTATACAGTCTTTGAGCAAAGGATTGAAGTCATCGCTATCGGGAATATTGCAGCCGTTTGTGATGACAATAAAGCCATATTTCTTTGCAGGGTTGAAAAACAGAGCGCTATAAAGTCCATATGCCGAACCGGTATGTCCTGTCAGAGTAACGCCGGGGACAATTTTTGCATTGTTCATAATCGCTAATCCATAGCCCGATTCTTTATTCACAGCTGTCTGCATAATCTTCGCATACTTTTTAGGGATGATGTTTTTTCCCTGACTATGGCCGTAATTCATATGCATCATCATGTATTTAGCTAAATCTAAGGCAGATATTTTCATTCCACCTGTCGGAGAAAGTACAGGAGTGCTATATCCCAGGATGTACTGATTGAGTTCTTCCCGACGTGGATTATAGGCACTCGGCTCTTCATGGGGATTTCCCTTTTCATCAAAGGCGTATAAGGGAACCAATCTTTTCTGATCCAAGGAGTCTATGCAGTAACCACCATATAGATTGAGCGGTTTGAGGATATGGTTAACAATATAGCTGTCGACACGTGTATTGGTCAGTTTCTCTAGAACCGCTCCTGCCATATTAAAATTGAGATTACAATATTGGTATTGTGTGCCGGGTTCATAAGGGTTGTAGGAATCTTTCCAATTTGGGTTCTTGGATGGATTGATTACATCTAAGTTGAAATAACCGTTTTTATCATTGACGCTGGACGTATGGGAAAGGATCATGCGGACTGTGATTTTTTTGTCTGGGAAGTTGGGATTTCTGATTGGAAACCCAATCAGATCGCCAAAGTCGTCATCTAGTTTGCATCGGCCATCTGCTATTAATTGCATCAATGATGTTGCGGTGAATGACTTTGAAATCGAAGCAATTCTAAAGAGGCCATTTTCTCCGAGAGGCGTTTTGGTTTCCAAGTTTTTGTAACCATAATTTTTGTGATATTCAATTTTATTGTTTTTGACGACGACCACACTGAGCCCTACGGCATTATACCGACGCATAATTGCTGTGAGATTATGGTCGACCTGTATCTGCTGGCCCAGCAAAAATGTGGGAAAGAATAAAAAAATAAAAGCGGAGAGTAGGAGCTTATGCGTTCTCATTGAATTGATTAGTTGGTATGTTAGTTATGGTATAAATGTAAGGAAATCCTGATGATTAATAGATATAGTTACGATGATTCAGCTAGATATCATAGCCGCTATGCGGCTGAATAATTCATTTATTATAACAATAAGCTATTTTTATTTAAAACTATTCTAAACAATAATATAATATCGTATGTTTGCGCCGACAAATAATTTTTACGAACTCACAATTTATTAACATGAAAAGAACTTTTCTAGGACTTGTTTTAAGTCTAGGATTGGTAGGAGCAATTCATTTGGATGCATCGGCGCAAAGTAAGGGGATACATGGCCGTGTTAAAACCAAAGATGGTGCACCAATTGAATCAGCTACAGTAACCATAGTTTCTTTAGGTAGATCTACTTCGACTTCTGGTGATGGAAGCTTCCATTTCTCTAATCTTCCAGATGGAACCTATACTATTCGGATCAAAAGTATCGGAAATGGAGCTGAGGAGCGTACTATCGAGGTTAAAAATGGAAAGGCGACAGCCATTAATGTTGCTTTGAATATTTCTGAATCTCAATTGGAACAAGTAGAAGTGGTGGGCTACAACTCACATAACAGCAAAACAGTTAATGTCGGTAAAGCAGGTATTATTGACCGGGATTTGCCGCAGAGTGTACAAATTATAAACGAACAGGTGATTGCGGATCAACAGGTTAATCGCCTGAGTGATGCGTTGAAAAATGCAAACGGTGTTGCGATGGGAGCGAATCGCGGTGGAGTCAACGAAAATTTTTATGCAAGGGGCTATAGCTTAGGCGGGAATAATATATTTAAGAATGGTGCGCGTACCAACAATGGCGGTTCGATTGAGGCGAGCACCTTGGAATCTGTAGAGATTTTAAAAGGAAGTTCTGCTTTGTTATATGGTGGTGTATCTGGTGGGGCCGTTGTAAATCTGGTTACGAAAAAGCCTAAATTTTATTATGGAGGCGAGGCTTCAATGCGCGTAGGAAGTTATGACTTCTATAAACCAACAGTGGATGTGTATGGTCCAATTTCCAATAAGGTTGCATTCCGCGTAATCGGAACTTATGAAAAAGCGGGTAGCTTTAGGGATCAGGTCACATCAAAACGTACTTATGTAAACCCTTCTGTTTTATATAAAATATCCGATAAAACTGATCTCAACTTTACATTCGATTACTTAAAAAGTGATTTTACCCCGGACTTTGGAATGGGGACTGTGGATGGAAAGTTGAATAATGAAGTTGGAAGAAACACATTTATGAATGTGCCTTTTGCTTTCAACAGAACAAATACCTCAAACGGGCAGATCAATTTGAACCATAAGTTTAATGATTCATGGAATTTAAACGCAATAGCAAGTTACCAAACATACGATCGTGATTACTATGGATCAGATCGGATTCAAGCGAATAAAAATGGAATTGCTCCGCGGAGTTTAACCCGATCCAAATCAAATGAGTTTACGGCCAACCAGCAATTGAATCTAACAGGAACTGTAAAAACAGGATCGATCAAACATAAGATCTTGGTGGGCGCAGATGCCGATCAATCGCATTCAAATGCTTATGCCTATAAAATTGATGCATCTAAAAATGTGGGTGGCGTATACGATTCAATTTATGTCTTTAATCCCTCGCAAACTGCGCAGCATTTGGCTTCGGGAAATGGACTTCGGACAGATATGCCACAAGCGGATTTATTGACCAAAACAACAACAGATATCTTCCGTTACGGCGCGTTTTTTCAGGACTTAATAGAAGTTACTGAACAATTTAAAGTATTGGCTGGGATTCGCTACACGTATCAGCGTACACCGAATTCGGAAAAGTATACTTATGCTACGAATCAATCGGAAGAGATTATTAATCTAGATGGTCAAAAAAATCCGATCGGAGCAAAAGTTGATAAAGCATGGTCGCCTAAATTTGGATTGATCTATCAGCCGATCCGCTCATCAAGTGTCTATGTCACTTATGCAAATAACTTTACATCGAATTCGGGATACGATGTAAATTATCAACCGTTGGCTCCCTCCATCATCGATCAGTATGAAGCAGGTGTGAAAAATGACTTTTTCAATGGTAGGTTATCCGCAAATGTTGCTTGGTATAGAATTAACAACAATCGCTTTGCCCAACAATTATTGGTACTTCCGAATGGAACAAGCAATAGCGATGCTAATATGAAAGAATTTTCTGGAAAGACGGCTTCGAGCGGATTGGAAGTTGATGTTACTGGAACCTTACTTCCAGGATTGAATGTTATCGCCGGTTATTCCTACAATTATATGCGTTATACCGAAACCAATCCAATTTCAAGTTATACAACCATCGTTGATGGTAAGGAGAAAGTGACTGAAATCTCTGGAAACGAAGAAAATGTACGTTTGGTAGGAACTACAGCGCATACGGCTAATGGAACCGTGTTTTATACCATTCAAAACGGGGCAGTTAAGGGATTGAAATTAGGTTTTTCTGCATTTTATACAGGTCGACGTAATGCAGGTTGGAATAATACAAAGATCAATGTACGCGATGGTCTTAATCGTTTGATCTCCGTTAGTCCATTTACAACCATAGATTTCTCCGCTGGTTATGCTTATAAAAACTGGAGTATTTTGGGTAAATTATCCAATATCACCAACGCGTTTAACTATTATATCCATGAAAACTATAGTGTGAATCCGATTCCACCGCGTAGTTTTATGGCAACTCTAGCGTATAAATTTGAGAAGAGGTAATATTGCTCTTTAACCCATAAAAAAACGGAGTCAGCATGTCGCTGACTCCGTTTTTTTATACTGGAATTTCAATAGATGCTTCTTTAGGACGCATTGAAATCCAGATACTCTTTCTGAATACAGGTTATAAATTCGCCTAATGCACTGTTTTTACTTTTTATATTAGAGACCAGGATCACTTCTGTTTTGCTATCCATATCTTCAAGCTTCATGATTTTTAGGTTTAAATGCGGGTATTGTTTGATAGTGGAATAGGGGACGACCGCCAAGCCCAAACCTTGTGACACTAGCTCAAGGATGGAAGACATCGAATTGCTCTGGTGTACAATCTTAGGTTCGAAGCCCATGCGATTACAGGTGTTAATAACAAGCCTGTGATATTCGGAAGCGTATTTCTGATTGAAAGAAATGAAACTTTCATTAAAAAAGTTGATCGCATTAAATTCCACCAGTGAATGACCTACAATCACCATCGGGTCTTCGAAAAGGGAAGTGGTCAGCAATTCATTTGAATAAATTGGAGCGCGCATGATGCCTAGATCCAATTTTCCATTTTCCAAAGCCAGCTTTTGCTTCTGTGTCGAAGTTTCAAAAAGACTAACCCGTAAGTATGGAAACTTTTGTTGAATTTGTTTCAATACTGTGGCAAGCATCTTTTTTGGTGTTGAACTGATATAGCCCAGTTTGAATTCTCCAGAGATATTGTTGTGAATCTGTTTGGTGATCGTTTTACTGTGCTCAATATTCTGTAGGATCTCCACAACCTCCTCCAAAAAGTATTTACCTGCTTCCGTTAGCTCGACGCGCTTGTTGGTCCGGAAGAAAAGAATAACACCTAATTCGTCTTCTAGATCTTTAATCTGCCGGCTTAATGGGGGCTGGGACATAAATAAGCGTTCTGCTGCTCGGCCAAAATGAAGCTCTTCGGCTACTGTTTTGAAATAAATGAGATGTCGGATTTCCATCGATACTTTTTTGGTATGAATTGATGACAAAATAAATATTTTTAATGAATTCCAGTTAGTCCTACCTTTAAATTATTAAAAATTAATGGATGAAATACCCGACGGACAGTAGATATTGCTGTAGGGGGGGAATCTATCTGAACTTTAGAGAATAAACAATTTACAGATGAACAAAGCTACACTACAGGAGATTGAAACACGGTTTGACAATGATGTCGAACGGTTCTCAAATTTAGAAACAGGTCAAGCAACCACATTGGATGCGGTATGGAATATGGAGCTTATTACGGATGCTATCGTCAGTCTTTATCCAAACGCTCAAAATATATTGGACATTGGATGTGGGGCAGGCAATTACGACGTAAAACTATTGCAAAAAATGCAGTCTAATCCAAATGTTAGTCTGTTAGACTTGAGCCAGCCTATGCTAAATAGAGCAAAGGAACGCGTTGAAAAATTAACCAACGGAGAAATTCAGTTGATTAAAGGCGATTTTCGTGCTGCTGCTTTGGAGGAAAACAAATTTGATGTCATTATCGCAACATCCGTTTTACATCACCTTCGAGATGATAAAGATTGGGAAAATACGTTTAGCAAGCTGTTCCGCTTATTGAGAAACGGAGGAAGTCTGTGGATTTTTGATCTGATTGAACAAAATAATGAACAGCTTCAAAAACTAATTTATAGGGAAAAATATGGAGAATACTTAGCTGACCTGAAGGATGAACAGTACCGTGATCATGTTTTTGACTATATTGAACACGAGGATACACCAAGATCGCTGATTTATCAACTAAACTTATTGACACAAGTTGGATTTAAAAATGTTGATGTTTTACACAAAAATCTTTGTTTTGCTTCTTTTATGGGATTCAAATAAGGGTTGGAAAACGAGTGTCAAATAAATAAGGCGATACGGGGAGTATCGCCATAAAATCACACTAACTATTAAAAAACCTATAGGACTAGGAATTTACAAATTCAATAAACCAATGTATGTCTCCATCCCACGCTCCTCTACTTTTATTCCTCGTCACATGCGAGATGTCAAATAAATAATAAAATGTAATTATTAAGGTCAATACTTTAAAAAAATCAAGTATTTCCATTGGTTTACGTAAAGATATGTCTTTATTTTTTAAATACAAATAAAAATGATGAAAATTGAAAAATTATTATTACTTGACTGTTTTTAAGAATTCTTCCCAGGCGATTTGATCTGTTTTGAAGGTCAAATCTGCCGTTAAAACCGATTCGATTGGTACCCATCGAAAAGACTGAAGCTTATTATCTTCAGGTCTCTGATCAGGATCGAAATCAAAAGCTTTGGTAGTCGTTCTGATCTGAATAGCTGAGGTATTCTTTACCTGATAATAAATCGATATGATTTGGCTATCGTTAAAGCTGGATTTCTCATAAAAGTCTGTGGTGTAAATATGTTTAACCACAGCAATGTCAAAATCACATTCTTCCTGATACTCCCGGATCAAAGCATCCAATAAGCCTTCCCCGTATTCTAAGCCCCCACCAGGGAATTTGGTAAATGAAACATTTTCCGTTCTTTCGTCGCTGATCAATACTTCTTGGTTTTCATTGATCAATATTCCGTACACTCTTACGTTAAATGGAAACATGGGTTAATGATGTTTGTATATATTTAGTTTCTGTTTTTTACAGTGGCATAAAACCATTGTCTACTGCAAATTCATCCAATCCGATATAGGAATAATGTCTGGGAAGAAACCAGCCTATTGCTTCCATGATATTGGTAAATTCTTTTTCAGTCCTGAATTGATTCGCAACGATATTGAATGCCAAATCTTGTGAAGCATTTTCTTCATCTTTATAATTACGGGCAAGGAGCATCACCTTTGCGTTCTTTACGCCATAATAATCCAAAAATTCACGTAATTGGGTGCGGACAGCTTGTGGAAGAATCGTCTCGGCAGGTTGCCCCACTAATATTTCTTCATCTTGGCCGATAATCGTTTGTTCATTTTTCTTTGAGAAAACACTATCATCTGTATAAAACTCTTCGTTTAAAAAGTAGTTAACTAAGTCGCCATAGGTGAATACCCAGTCGGGGTTTTCATTTTGTGTATTGATAGCAATACCAAAACCTTTTGGCAACACGTAATCCTTAAGCCGATTTTTAATGACAAAAGCCTGAAAATTCTGATCTTTCGGAACACTTTCAAGTTGGAAATAAGGAAATCCGTCAGGCCCAACAACCACTTCTGTTTCTGCTAATTTTAAGGTGCATTCAGCAATATTAGCCAGAAATATATCACGCCACTCTTCATCCCGCTCTTCAAAGGGAACTTCCATCAGGCTATTTATTATAATCGTTTTTTCCAGGTCTCCCAATCGATTATCATTGGCATTGTTGCTATCGTCAAATAAATGTATTGTATTCATCTCGGATTGTGATTTTTTGATTTGCTGGTAAAAGTAAAAGAATATTTATTAATTAACGACGTTTTCTTGATTTCGAAGCGCCTTTTCGTTGATTGTTTTGGCTACTGGAAAGCATTTTCTCCCAGCTTAATAAATAAGGATGTTGATCATCAATTTTAATTTGCCGTTTTAAGGATAACTGTAATTTTATCCACTTTTCATTGTCCTCTGCATCGCAAAAGGTAAAAGCATTTCCCGCCGCTTTCGAGCGGCCTGTTCGCCCAATTCGATGCGTATAGAGCTCAGGGCTATCTGGAATCTCGTAGTTTATGATCGCCTCTAAGTCCGGAAAATCTACCCCTCGAGCCAAGAGGTCCGTCGCAATTAATACACGTACCTCTTTTTGTCTGAACTTATCAATAATCTCTTCTCGTTTTTGCTGTGCTATATCGCCATATAATGCCGAGCAAGAAATGCCGTGTCGATCTAGATCTGTTGCGATCCGTTCGACTGCATGAACTGTTCGCGTGAAAACGATTACTTGCTGCGAAATACGGTTTTCAAGGATATAACGGAGAAGATTCTTTTTATCATTTTTATCGACATAGAGTACAGATTCTTCTATTTGACCCTGTTTGGCCGTTGCTTCTAGGTTGATCTCTAAAGGCTTATTTAATCTTTTTCGAACGATTTTTTCGATTTCAAGGGTTTTCGTTGCTGAACTGAAAATGGTTTGTCTCTCAGCGGGCAATGTGCCGATAATTTTATTGAGTTCTTTCGTGAAACCAAGATCCAACAATTGATCGAATTCATCGATCACCAAGGTATCTATCGTTTTTAGATCGATAACGCCTTGTTCAATAAAATCTAGCAAACGTCCTGGAGTAGCAAGGACCATATGGGCTTTCGGATAAACGTCGAGTTGACTTTCATAAGTTCCGCCACCATAGAAGCTGGCGATAGTCAACCCCATGCCATCGATAAGGCCTGATATGCGCTGTTTGGTCTGTATACAGAGTTCGCGTGTAGGAAGGAGTATAAGGACAGATAAGTGATCTGCGGTAATCTTGGTTCGTAAACGCTGAATGATAGGGATAGCGTAAGCCTCCGTTTTTCCCGTGCCGGTTGGGGCAATCGCCAAGCAGTCTCTACCTTCCAAAATGGCAGGGATAGCTATTTCTTGAATAGGTGTAAGCGAAGAAAGCCTTTGTTTTTCAAGATTAGCGACAAGGATTTTATCGAGTTTAAGTGCTGAAAAATTCAAAATAATGAATGTAAAACCCAAAAATAAAAATTAAAAAGGACAATGGTGTTTTTGCCTGCTTATTGGAATTAAAAATCTGTAAAAATTAGGATTTTTTGTCAAAAAGTACTAATTTGAGAAATTAGAATATTCTATTTCAAATCTGAATTATTGATTATCAATTTATTTGATAAACACCAATTATATAGAATAATATTTTTGTTAAATTTGTTGAAACAAAAAAGAATATGTTTGATACTGCATTTGACCAAAACAATGAATCTATTTCCACTTTGAGCTTTGACGAGTTCAAAAAGATTATTGTGAATGATTATCGAACTGCCTTAGAAAGTCGTTACGTGAGTTTATTGGGACGTAAAGAAGTGCTTACAGGTAAGGCTAAGTTTGGTATTTTTGGCGATGGAAAAGAATTGGCACAAATCGCGATGGCTAAAGTTTTCAGAAATGGGGACTGGCGGTCGGGATATTACCGTGACCAAACATTTATATTTGCTTCTGGCATCAGTGATGTCTACCATTTTTTCTCTCAATTATATGCCCATCCCGATGTCGAGGCAGATCCTTCTTCTGCAGGAAGGCAAATGAACTGCCATTTTTCGACGCGTGTTGTGGACGACCAAGGGAACTGGTTGGATCAAATGGTTCAGAAAAACTCGTTTTCAGATATTTCGACCACCGGTGGTCAGATGGCAAGATTGCTGGGCTTGGGCTTGGCTTCTAAGTTGTATAAGCAGAATAGAAATTTAGACTATCTATCTTATTTTTCAAATAAAGGAAATGAAGTTGCATTCTGCACTATTGGAAATGCAGCTACTTCTGAAGGTGTATTTTTTGAAGTCATTAACGCCGTAGGTGTTCACCAGATTCCAACAGTGATTTCTATTTGGGATGATGGATATGGGATATCTGTGCCCAATGAAATTCAAACAACAAAGGGAGATATCTCAGAAGTCCTCAAAGGTTTTCAGAAGGAAGAACTGACAAACGGAATTGAGATATTCAAAGTGAGGGGGTGGGATTATGCAGGTTTATGTGAAACCTACGAACAGGCCGCCCAAATTGCTCGCGAGAAACATATTCCATGTTTGATTCATGTGACCGAATTGACGCAGCCTCAAGGACATTCTTCTTCAGGTTCACACGAAAGGTATAAATCGCAAGAAAGATTACAATGGGAAACTGACTTCGATTGTATCGCGAAAATGAAAGAATGGATCTTAAGTTCTGGTATTGCTACCATAGAAGAATTGGATCAATTGGATCAACATGCTAAAGATCATGTTCGTCAAGAACAAAAACGAGCTTGGACCGATTATATTAAAACGTTGAGCACCGAAGCTAGGGAAGCCATTGATTTACTTCAGGGTATTCCAAATGAGCGGGCTGATTTTGCGTCAAAGAAATTACAATCGATGGTTGAGCCTTCTTTGAAGGAAGTTTACGGCCAGGTTCGTAAGGTATTGCACGAGCTTAAAGGTCAGCATAGCGAAGGGCGCCAGCAATTATTAAATTGGTACAAAGAGAAGCAAGAACTGAATGAGAAACGTTATAATTCAAAATTATTTACAGATGGTGTAGATTCACCTGCTCATGTGACGGTCGTACCTGCAGCTTACAGTGAAGAAGCTAAAGTGGTCGACGGACGTGAGGTCTTAAATCTATGTTTTGAAGAGAACTTTCGACGTGACGAAAGACTATTAGCGTTTGGAGAGGATGTTGGTAAGATTGGAGATGTGAATCAAGGTTTTGCAGGTTTACAGGAAAAGCTTGGTGTGCATCGCGTATTTGATACCGGTATTCGGGAGAATTCAATTATAGGAAAAGGACTTGGTTTGGCAATCCGTGGACTTCGCCCAATTGCTGAGATTCAATACCTGGATTACCTGATCTATGGTATTACGGTAGCAAGTGATGATTTGGCAAGTTTAAGTTATCGCACCTTTGCTGGTCAGAAAGCACCATTAATTATTCGTACACGTGGCCATCGATTGGAAGGTATATGGCATTCCGGCTCGCCTATGTCTGTAATCTTAGGATCCTTGAGAGGTTTGCATGTATGTGTTCCGCGTAATATGACACAGGCAGCAGGTATGTACAATACGTTGTTCCGCTCTGACGAACCGGCTATCGTTGTCGAATGTCTGAATGGGTATCGTCTAAAAGAACGTCTTCCAGAAAACGTTGGTGAATTTACGGTACCAATCGGTTATGCCGAATGTGTTAAAGAGGGAAGCGATATTACTATAGTATCCTATGGATCAACTTTACGTGTTGTTGAAGAAGCAGCCGTGGAATTGGAACGTTTGGGGATATTCATCGAAATTATTGATGCGCAAACATTGCAGCCTTTTGACAAAGGAAAACTTTGTGCCGAATCGCTTAAGAAAACAAATAAACTGCTTATTGTAGATGAGGATGTGCCCGGTGGGGCTTCAGCTTTCATCTTACAAGAGATATTAGAGAAGCAAAATGGCTACTACCTATTAGATAGTCAGCCGAGAACACTGACTGCAAAAGCACATCGCCCACCATATGGTTCCGACGGAGATTATTTCTCGAAGCCATCTTCTGACGATGTTGTCGAGACAGTGTATGCAATTATGCATGAAGCTAATCCAGAAAAATATCCATCTATGTTTTAATAGATGGATACTTTTTTGCTTCACTAAGCTAAATATTCCAGTGGGTGGAATGAGATCCTTTCTTAATTGAATATACTCGCAGCGCCAATCATAGCTGCTTTTTCACCAAGTATTGCTGTATAAATTTGAAATCTTTCAAATTCTTTTCGGTCACCAATGAAAATAGGTAGCGCCTTGGCGATATTGCCACCGACGATAAATATTTCAGCAGAATGTTTCTCTGCGAAGAACTGCATAAAATCAAAGAGATGTTTAGCATATTCATCTTTGATGATTTGAAATTCCTCAGTTTCCCGATGATGATCTAAAATATCCTTAAGTCCCGTAACATCTTTTCCTGCTACTTCTTTGAAACGTTTGATGAACCACCGTGTGACAAGAAATTCTTCGAAAATACAATCTTCGTAAGGGCTGTTCCATAGGGCGGCATCAAAAGCCTTCTCACCTTGATTCCATACCGCAGATCCAAGTCCAGTACCCAACGTAATTCCTAATATGCGTTTGTTTGTTTGCAAGTTCTGTACGAATATTTCACCTTGTAGGAAGGCTGCTGCGTCATTGATAAAGTGGATAGACGTAGGCGGAAGTCCCAGTTCTTCAGCTAAAAGCGTTTTGACATCCTTGTTGTACAGATTGTCATACTTGCTTTGTCCCTGTATCTTAGATATTCCATTTTCGTAGTCAAAGGGTCCTGGCATGGCAATGCCGATGAACTGAATAGGAGCAGGAGAGGTGGCTATGATATCGCGTATAGCTGATGCCCAGGTTTGTAAAATCGTTTTAGCATCTCCTTGAGAAAAAACGTGGTTTCTGGCCACGTTTTCTAAGTATATATTCCATTGTTTTGTGTCAATGATACAGGCAGAAATATGTGTGCCTCCAATATCAACACCTACGACATAATTATCTTGCAGCATGTTTGTAACTTTGATTTTTAAGTAGATGATCCGCGATTACAAGTGCTGCCATAGCTTCCACAATAATTACTGCTCTCGAAACAACACAAGGGTCATGTCTTCCCTTGCCACTTGCAATAGCAGGGTTGCCATGGATATCCACTGTTTCTTGATCTCTCATGATAGTGGCAACAGGCTTAAATGCTACTTTGAAAGTAATATCCATACCATTTGAAATACCGCCCTGAATACCTCCAGAGAAGTTGGTATGTGTGTGCACTCGATTTAAATCATGGTCATCTGCTACAAATATATCATTATGTTCGGAACCTCGCAACTCCGAACCTGCAAAACCTGAACCATATTCAAAACCATGTACAGCATTGATGCTCATCATTGCTTTTGCAAGGTCTGCATGGAGCTTATCAAAGACCGGCTCGCCTAATCCAACAGGGACATGTCTGATGACAGCCGAAATACGTCCACCAACGGTATCACCTGCTTTTCTGACCGAGTCGATAAACTCAACCATTTCATTTGCTGTTGCTGGATCTGCACAACGTGCAATATTAGCTTCCCGCAATTCGAGCAAAGCTTTGAGGTCTTTGGTATCTACATTTGGTGCCTCGATGGTACCGACCCCCGAAACGTGAGCAAAGATTTCGATGCCAAATTGATTCAGAAAGCTTTTTGCTACTGCACCAGCAGCTACACGGGCAGCAGTTTCTCTCGCCGAGGACCTTCCACCACCACGATAGTCACGTATACCATATTTCATCTGATAGGTGAAATCAGCATGTGAAGGTCTGAAGATATCTTTGATATGGGTGTAATCTTTCGAACGCTGGTCTTCATTTGGAATAACAATTGCTATTGGTGTTCCTGTTGATTTACCCTCGAATACGCCAGATAAAATCTGTGCGGTATCACTTTCTTTTCTTTGTGTCGTGATCTTAGATTGACCTGGTTTCCGTTTGTCGAGCTCAGACTGGATAAATTCCTCGTCTATTGTTATATTTGAAGGGCAACCATCAATAATTACACCTATAGCTTTGCCGTGTGATTCGCCGAAAGTGCTAATTCTGAATAAATCGCCAAATGAATTTCCTGCCATAAAAATTAAATTTCAATAAACTTAGATAAATTTGCCTTTAAATGCAATTCTAAAGCACCAGACTGAATACAAATTTATGGATCTGTAACTCGCAGATGGCCTAATAGACTACATCACAATTTTTTGTCCCAGGCTAAAAGGCTGTCTGGGAGAATGTATCATAAAACAGAGATTAATATTGATCTTAATCCCTGTTTTTAATATGTTAATCAATTACAAAAGCTTGCGTTTGTAAATGTTTCCAAAAATCAGGATATGATTTTTCTACAACTTGAGGTTCGGCAATCTTGATTTGGTCAAAAACCAATGCCAGCGGTGCGAATGCCATCGCCATGCGGTGATCCTCGTACGTGTCGAAGGTGACATCTTCAGGCTGATATACCTGTGCTGTTTTCAGGTGATAGGTAGCACCGTCTTCAATCAATTCAGCACCGAACTTTGCGATTTCGGTCTGCAATGCCGCAATACGGTCGGTCTCCTTAATCTTTAAGGTTTCCAGACCTGTAAAGGAAACATCACGTTTTAAAGCAGCTGCGACAACGACTACTGTTTGCGCAAGATCTGGACATTCTTTAAAGTCGAACAACGTTTTGTCTGAATTGATTTCTTTTTTAGTTAAAAGCAATCCATCCGATTCAAAGCTCGAATAAACACCAAAATGTTCCATAATGCTTGTGATTGCAATATCGCCCTGTAAACTATGTTGTCTTAGTCCGGGCAATACGATCGAGGCATGTGCATCAGCTAGTGCAACAATAGCATACCAATAGGATGCTGCGCTCCAATCTGGTTCGACATATATGGTTTGCTTTTCAAATGCTTGCGGCGCAATTTTAATCGCATTCTCCGTCCATTCATGTTGGATCCCGACACTTTTAAGCATATCCAAAGTCATGGATACATAAGGTCTGGAAGTTAATTCGCCTTCAATCTCTAATGTAAGTCCCTTTTTTAATGCCGGAGCAATTAATAGTAGGGCCGATATATACTGACTGCTAATATTTCCCTTAATCTTAACACGGTCTTTTCCTTGAAATAATCCGCCTTCAATCTTCAAAGGAGGATAACCCACCTTTTTTTCATAATGGATTTCGGCGCCAATTTCTTTCATGGCATCGACCAATATCCCAATTGGGCGCTGTTGCATGCGCTCTGTCCCTGTTAGGATAAAATTGCCTTTAACAAGGTTGAGGTAAGCTGTAAGGAAGCGCATAGCTGTTCCTGCAGGGCCTATGTCAATTGTATTATAACCAGGTTGCGGTTCTGACGCGATTTGTAATACGCGGTTTAGCGTAACCGTATCTGCAGCCTCAGAGAGGTTGGCTATCTCAACTTGTCCTTTGCTCAGCGATTGGATAATAAGAGCACGGTTGCTCTCAGATTTTGAACCTGTGAGTTGGACCGTGCCCTGTATCTTTTTTGAAGGATGCGTCAGCGTGATGACTTGTTGATTCATTATGCTTCTGCTGTTGGTTGCTCTTGCGTATTCATGACCGCATTTTGTTTGCGGATAGATTCGTTGTGAATTAATTCGAGGAATTTTGTTGCAAATTCGCTACCCAAAGAAAGCGCTTCCGCTAATTTTGTGCGTTTTTGAACAATTTCATCCCAACGGTTAACTTGCAAAATTGTTACGTTGTTATCGCGTTTGTACTCGCCGATTTTCTCAGCAATTTTCATGCGTTCACCAATTTTTTGGATGATCAAATCATCTAATTTGTCAATGTTGCTGCGCAATTCTGCTAATTTATCTTCGAATGAAGGGTTATCAGAAGCCGCTTTACGTAATGTCAAATGGTCGATCAATTCGGCTAATGCAGCTGGCGTTACTTGTTGTTTTGCGTCAGTCCAAGCGACAGATGGGTCAATATGTGATTCGATAATCAATCCTTGCATATCCATATCCATTGCTTTTTGTGCGATGTATGGTAACAATTCGCGGTTTCCACAGATGTGACTTGGATCGTTGATGATTGGTAGATTTGGACAAGCAGTTTTTAACTGAATCGCTAAATCCCACATTGGTTCATTACGGAATGCTGTTTTCTCGTAAGATGAGAAACCTCTATGAATGGCACCTAATTTTTTGATACCAGCGCGGTTGATACGTTCCAATGCACCGATCCATAACGATAAATCTGGGTTTACAGGGTTTTTAACAAATACTGGAATATCTACACCTTGTAAAGCATCAGCAATTTCTTGTACAGTAAATGGATTGGCCGTTGAACGTGCACCTACCCATAGTACATCCACACCAGCAGCCAAAGCTTCTTCCACGTGTTTTGCTGTAGCAACTTCTGTAGCTGTTAATAAACCTGTTTCTTCTTTCGCTCTTTTCAACCACTCCAAACCAATTGAACCGATACCTTCAAATTCTCCCGGACGAGTACGTGGCTTCCAGATACCAGCACGTAAAATATTTACTTTTCCGGTATTTGCCAACAAATGCGCTGTCGATACCAGCTGCTCTTCTGTTTCTGCGCTACAAGGGCCTGCGATAATTAAAGGTTTGTCTCCTGTGTCCAACCAAGATTTTAAAGGAGTGATGTCTAATGTATTTTTCATGTTAAGTTTGATTATCTATTTTAATATTGTATGTGTAAATTGTTAATTATAGTTTTTCGTTTTTGACATACTCGCCCATAATATTGAAATTGACACTATGTTTGAGTACTTTACGTATTGCTGCTTCGTAGTCGGTTTGTTTTTTCCATTCTACATCAACGAAAAAATCATATTCATTGCGTTTTCCGATTACCGGCATCGACTGAATCTTGCTCAAGTTGATGTTCTGTTCAGCAAAGCATTGTAAAATAGTCGCCAGAGATCCTACGGTATTTCCTGTTTGGAATGATAATGATGCTTTATTGGCATTCTTATGTTCGACAACCTCATTAGATAATACAAGGAAACGCGTTGCGTTCTTTTTATTGGTTTCGATTCTCTTTTCTAATATTTCAAGACCATAGATTTCAGCAGCCAATGTCCCTGCAATTGCCGCAGTATCCGTTAATTTTCGCTCCGCAATCATTTTCGCAGTTGCAGCGGTATCAGATCCCTCGGTTATACGTACACCTTCAAGTTCAGAAAGAAATTCTTCACATTGGCGAATGGCAATTGGATGCGATTCGATGTGTTTAATATCCTTTAATTTAACGCCTGGCAATACCATGAGATTCTGTTGGATGTTTAGGTAAACTTCCCCAGTGATATGGAACTTATAATCTCTTAATAAATTATAATTCGGTAATAGACTTCCCGCAATTGAATTTTCGATCGCCATAACGATATAGTCGACTTTTCTTTGCTTCAGCAATTCACAAGTTTTTTTAAATGAATCACATTCTACAATTTCAACTTCTCTTCCGAAAAATTTAAATGCGGCCTCTTCATGAAATGAAGCCTTTGCTCCCTGTATTGCAATTTTTAAACTCATTGTTTTTTGTTCGCTATGTTATCTCCAAAAAAAAGAGTCCCGATCATTTGAACCGGGACTCTTCTTGTTTGTATTTTTTATGATTTATACACAATCTAATCCCGGCTCTTATTTTTAAAATAAAAGAAGTTAAAATAGAAATATGTATATGTTCTGTTCATCCTGTTGTTGTTGTTGTTGTTGTTGTTTGACATTTCAAATGTACGAATGTTTTTGAAATATCAAAGAAAAAAATAATTTTTTATTATAAATATTGAGTTTATTTAATGACTTTTTTATGTGTTTTTGTGTGATTTTTTTGATTAATTTTTAGTGGTTTATTTGTAATTTTTTTAAAGTGTTTATTTTTCTTTGATATTGGCATTAGGTTGTTTTTTAGTTGTTTAAGCTTTTGTTTTGTTGTTTTTCTTTTATAATAAATTATGTTTTTGTGTTATTTTTCATGTTAAAAATAGCTACGTTTTTAGGTGGTTTTTTTGTTGTTTTTTTTATGTTAAATTTATGTGTTTTTAATATTAATATTTACGTTTTTTTTGACTGTTTTGTTAAAAAAGTATTTTACTACCTTTGGGCAAACGCTGGATTTTATGCTAAAACGAAGTAATTTTTATGTATGTGTATGTATGATCTGTTTTTTATTGACAGGTTTTACTTTTAAAGGAGAGGAAAAAGAAGCGAGGGTAAAGCGCGTTATCGATGGCGATACCTTTGTCATTGAAAATGGAACCTCAAAAGGGGAGAAAGTTAGGCTGATAGGGGTAGATGCCCCGGAAACGAGACGGACAGCACGCAAGGAAATCGGTTACTATGGTCAAGAAGCAAAACAGTATTTAACGGCAATGTTGAATGGAAAAAGTGTAAAGTTAGTCTTTGACGTTGGAAAACGGGATCGGTATGGAAGACTTCTTGCCTATGTGTATATTGGAAAGAAATTCGTCAATCGGGATTTGGTTGAACAGGGTTATGCAGTATCCTATACGCTAGCACCAAATGTACAATATGCAGATTTATTTGTAAAATTGGAACGTCAGGCTCGTCAGGAGAAACGTGGCCTTTGGAAATAAATGAATTTTGAATCATGATTTTTGTTTTATTAAGTGTCATCTGCAGCGTCACCGTTGCTGTTTTATTAAAATTGGCAAAACAAAATGGAGTAGAAACTAAGCAAGTTATTGTTTGGAATTACCCCATGGCGGTGGCGCTGACCTATTTTGTATTGCAACCGGATCTAAAATTGCTCGTATGGGATGCTATGCCGGTTACGTTGTATATGAGCCTGGCGATATTACTTCCGGGAATGTTTGTTTTTATTGCCTTGTCCATTCGCTATAGCGGTTTGGTTAAGACAGAGATTGCACAGCGCCTATCGTTGTTCATTCCCTTGCTTGCATCATTTTTCTTTTTTCATGAAAAAATGGAAGGACATAAGATGCTGGGAATAGCCCTTGGTTTATTAGCCATCCTGTGTTCTATTGGCTGGCAAAAGAATCAGCATGTTAGCTCGGCAGATAGCCGTTATAAAGCGCTTTATCCGCTATTGGTATTTATCGGTATAGGTATAATAGATATCCTCTTCAAACAGGTCGCCTTGCATGTTAATATACCTTATATCAGTTCCATGTTTATTATCTTTGTGATGGCAATGTTTATTGCCATGGTGCTGTTGCTGTATTTCCTTTTTGTGGAAAAGCAACGTTTTTCAAAGCAAGCTGTAGGATATGGATTGGTTTTGGGAGTATTTAACTTCTGTAACATCCTATTCTATATGAAAGCGCATCGTGCGCTACCAGACAATCCATCAGTCGTATTTACTGGGATGAATATTGGTGTGATCTCATTGGGCGCTCTAATTGGCGTCTTATTTTTTAAAGAAAGGTTATCATTATTGAATTATTTAGGCATAGCGCTTTCTATTGTTTCAGTTTTAATCATAGCATATCTATGAGTTTATTTGAAGATACTTACCGGACTATTGATGCAAAATACGAGGGAATTTTTAGGGACAAGGGCAGTAAATTTATTGCTTATGCTTTTCCATTTAAATCCGAAGACCAATTAAAAGATCTGATCTTGGAAGTGAAAGCGATTCATCCGAAAGCGAGACACCATTGTTGGGCTTATCGTCTCACGCCAGATCGTGCTGTCTTTCGTGTGAATGATGATGGAGAACCGTCGGGGACAGCAGGACGCCCAATTTTGAACGTTCTCCTGTCGATGGATGTCACCAATGTCATCGTGATTGTCGTTCGCTATTTCGGTGGTACATTGTTGGGTGTCCCAGGTTTGATTAATGCCTATAAATCAGCAACGCAAGATGCTTTGACCCAAGCAGAAATTATCGAGCGTACAGTGAATGACCATTATGGTATTACCTTCGATTATCTCCATATGAATGATATTATGCGGATCATAAAGGAAGAGGGCGTCGAAATTGAAAAGCAGGAATTTGATAATCAGTGTTATTTGGAGTTTGAAGTCCGAAAAATGCAAGTCAATCGAGTTGTTGATCGGTTTTCCAAAATAGAAGGTTGTCAGTTAACTTATTTATATACGATATGATCAACGAATCGGAATTGATTTTAAACGCAGATGGTAGTATATATCATCTGAATTTGTTGCCGGAAGATCTGGCAAGTACAGTAATTACGGTCGGTGATCCAGACCGTGTAGCGAAAGTCTCGAAGTACTTTGATCGTATTGAACTCAAAAAAGGGAAGCGTGAGTTTATTACGCATACCGGTTATCTCGGAAATAGACGGTTGACGGTAATCTCAACAGGTATAGGTACTGATAATATAGATATTGTGTTGAATGAACTGGATGCGCTGGCAAATATTGATTTTGCCAATAGAACCGTAAAGACTTCGCTTACTTCATTGGATATTATTCGCATTGGAACTTCTGGAGCGGTACAACAAGATGTTGACATGGGAACTATTTTGGCCTCTGCGTATGGAATAGGTCTTGATGCATTGATGAACTATTATCAGGGATCTTACGACGGCGAGGAGCAAGCGTTTCAGGCAGAATTAGCTGAATATTTTTCCGCATTAAACCTATATCCCTACGTTGCGAAAGCTGGCGCAAGTCTTCTGGATCGAATTGCCTTTGATTTACCGAAGGGAGTCACGTTGACTGCGCCCGGATTTTATGCTCCCCAAGGAAGGACTGTTCGCTCAACTAATACGATTCCCAATTTTATAGACTTGATCAATTCCTTTCAATATAAAGGTCAGCGCTTCACCAACCTGGAAATGGAAACAGCCGGGATTTATGCATTGGCTAACATGTTTGGGCATCAGGCTTTATCCATCAATGCAATCTTGGCAAGTAGGGTAGATGGCCGGTTTTCTTCCGCCCCTGAAGAAGTTGTTGATAAAGCTATACAGCTCGTTTTGGAGCGTATTTAACCGTTTGTCTGAGGCAAGGGAGTCTTTGGTTTTTTCTCAATTGATGCAGTAAAAGAGTTGAGAAGAACTAAATAAGGGGACAAATAGAAAAGGAGTTGTTTTTAGACAACTCCTTTTCTATTTGAATCAAATTTAAGCATGATAAACAGTAAAATGGTGAAACTCCATAACGATGAACCACCGTAACTGATAAAAGGCAGCGGAATCCCGATAACCGGAACGATACCTATAGTCATACCGATATTGATAAATAAGTGAAAAAAGAGGATGGATGCTACACCGTATGCATATATCCTGGCGAAGGCTGAACGCTGTCGTTCGGCTATATGAATAATGCGTAGGAGTAAGGTGAGATAGATAAGTAATAAAGTAACCGATCCAACAAATCCCCACTCTTCTCCAACGGTACAGAAAATAAAGTCCGTACTCTGCTCAGGCACAAAATTGTATTTCGTTTGGGTTCCCTGTAAGTAACCTTTGCCTAGAAGCTGCCCCGATCCAATGGCAATCTTCGACTGATTCAAATTATATCCTTTGCCTTTGGGGTCTTCCATTTTACCCAGGATAATGTCAATACGGTCGCGTTGATGGGGTTGTAGCACATGTTCATAGACCAAGTCCACACAGAGAACAAATACAGCGCAGGCTGCAAAAAGTATACTTAGATTGATAATGTATTTCCTTCTCTTGCGGTAGTTCCACATGACAAGGCCAATGAGCAATGCTAAAATCAAGATAAGTATCCAAGGATTGACCAATAAAGCAAGGACAAAAAGTAAAATGCAGAGCCCGCCAAATATAAGTAGTTCATTATTTACATAGCCCTCACGGTAAAAGACAAAAATCAACGAGAAGAAGGCAAGGGCAGATCCCGTATCGGGTTGTAACATAACCAAAAATACAGGGAATAAGACAATACCGGCTCCCATCGCAAGTGTCTGCATGGTCGGAGCTTTATTGCTCTGAGAACTTAAAAAGTTAGCCAAGAGCAGGCAGGTTGAAAGTTTTGCAAACTCAGAAGGCTGTAAGCGGAAAAAACCTAAGTCAATCCATGCCTGATTTCCGCCGACATTTCGCCCTACAACGAGTACGATGACAAGCAATACAGCCGTTATACCATAGAATATCGGTGAGGCGGAACTGAAAAATTTAGCGTCTATGATCAGAATGGATACCCCTAGAATAATTGCGGAAACAAGATATAAAGACTGTTTTCCATAATTTGTCCCTAAGGTAAAGAAATTGGGCATTTCAGGATTAAACACAGCTGCGCGGATATTGAATAAGCCAATTAAACATAGTGCAAGCCAAAGCGTGATGGTTAGCCAGTCTATCTTTCCAAAGAAACTAGTTTTTTGATTATTCATATCTTCTCTTTATCTCGCTATGGTGAACAATTGTTTCCTTTGGTTTTGTTAAGGCAGCCAGCTGACGTTTTGATTTTAACGTGTCGGTTTTCGATTTGACTGAGTCCGCCTTTTTTACATCTTTGGCCTTTGGTTCGACAACCTTTTTTGGTGCAGGAAGAAAATTCGCTTTATAAATGCGGTCCTGAATATATTTTGGTGCAGTTATCGTGTCCTTGAGGTATTTCTCAACCATCATACTTGCGATAGGTCCTGCCCAGGTTCCACCGTAACCCGCATTTTCAACAAAGACAGCAATGGCGATTTTAGGGTTTTCTCGAGGTGCAAAGGCAAAGAAAACGGCATGGTTTTCTCCGTGTGGGTTTTGTGCTGTACCTGTTTTTCCGCACATTTCGATGCCTGGGATACGATTGGCCCAAGCGGTACCTTCGGGCGTATTGACAGCATCACTCATCCCTTGGATAACAACCGGATAATACCGCTCATCCACGCCGGCACTGACTTTTTCGGTGAATTCCTTCTTGGCAATTTTCTGTGCGCCAATACCTTTAATCAAATGGGGTCTGTAATAAAAACCTTTGTTGGCAACGATAGCCATAATATTGGCCATTTGCAAGGGTGTTATACCCATTTCCCCTTGTCCAATAGATAAGGAGATATTGAAACTTGAACGCCATTTATCGTTACCATAGCGTTTGGTATAAAAATCTGACGTAGGTAGTAAACCTGGTTTTTCACCCGGCAGATCAATGCCTAGTTTATGGCCAATTCCAAACTGTGTTACTGCATTGCGCCATAGATCGTAAGCCTTAGGTCCCGAAAGCCCACGTCCGTCGATCATCTTAGCATAGGTAAATCCATAGTAGGTATTACATGATACGGCTACAGATCGCTGTAATGTAGTTGACCCATGATAGTGCGTACAGCCCATCCAGCCGCGTCCCCCACCATAGCTATATCCATGCGGGCAGAAAAATACCGTATTGCGATCAATAACACCAGCCTGCTGCGCAGTCAGTGCCGAAACGACTTTAAATACAGAGCCTGGGGGATAAGAGGCTTGAATAGGACGGTTAAAAAGCGGTTTGGTGTCGTCTTTCAATAATTTCATATAATTATTGCCAGACTGTCTGCCGACCATCATGTTTGGATTGTAGCTCGGACTACTTACATACGCCAATATTTCACCTGTTGCAGGTTCAATAGCGACAATGGACCCCAATTTATTTTTCATGAGGTTTTCCCCTAGAATCTGGAGGTCCTTATCCAAAGAAGAAACCAGTCCTTCCCCTGCAACAGCAAGTGTATCGTATTTCCCCTCCATAAATACCCCTTTCGGGCGGTTCAGCGCATCAACCATTAAGTTGTTGACGCCACGTTTTCCGCGAATAAGGTCTTCATAGGAACGTTCTACCCCACTGCGACCAATATAGTCACCACTACGATAAAACCCATTGGAGCGTTCAATATCTTTATCATTTACCTCACTTACATAACCCAAAAATTGAGCCGCTATGCTATCGGGATAACTTCTGATTGTTCTTTTTTGGACATAGAAACCACGAAATTGATATTGGTATTCCTGATATTGAGCCCATGTCCGTACAGAAAGCTGTTTTTCAAAAATGGATGCACGGTAAGGGGAGTGTACTCTTGCCTTTTCCATCCGTTTGATGAAGCCTTCCTTGTCAATGTCTATCAATTTGCAAAACAAAGCGGTGTCGATTTCTTTCACTTCACGTGGAGTAACCATAAGGTCATATACCGGTTCGTTTTGAACCAATACCTTTCCCTTTCGGTCCAATATAACCCCTCTGGCCGGGTACACAATGACCTTGCGCATGACATTGCTGTTTGCGGAATGTATATAGGAATCGTCTATGATCTGTAAATAGAATAAGCGGGCCACCAAGGTCAATGTGATGGCAATAAAGATTCCCGAAACGACGTACTTACGCGCAAAAAAACTGTTCATAGAAATGAATTTCTATCCATCGATCTACTACAACCGATCTTTCTTTTTGTAGAATAATATGCTAAATAATAGCATGATAATTACTGTAAATATACAACTTAAAACGATACTCAATAAGGTGTATTGGATGTGCTGGAAGGAAAAAGATTCCAAGAGATACAAAAATGTATGATGGATCAATGTTCCGAAAAAGATGTAGGAAAAGAACCAGCGAATATTCATGAAGCCCAACATCGGGGTAAAAAAAGATTCACGTTCTTCAACTTCGAGCGTAATTTTCATGAAGAAAATACGGAAGGCGGCCAATGCAACACAGGCTGCGGTATTGACACCAAGGGTATCATAAAATGAATCTACGGTAAGTCCCGTAAGAAATGCGATCAAATACACCAGGAAATTAGGTGTTCCTGTCGGAAGTAAAAAAATAAATAAGATATAAGGAAATGCAGCGACCAGATTGTAATAACCGATATTTTGAAATAGGAAAACTTGCATGCCTATCAAAACGATAAATCGAATAATATTAAATATTAAAATCCTAGCCATTGTCCTTTGTCGATTCTTCTAGTGTCTTTAATTCTTTATTTAACAGGTCTTTTACAACGTAGACATGTTGCAAATTGGAGAAATTGGTGCTCAATAATAGTCTAAGATCCAAAAAAGCATCTCCTGAAGAAATACCCGTCTGAATGACCGTTCCAACGAAAATTCCCTTTGGAAAATGTCCTGAATATCCGGAGGTATACACTTTGTCTCCTTTATTGACTTTGATATGGTTTGGAATTTCCTTGACCATTGCCGCGCGGTAATCCATGCTATTGCCCCATACCAACGAGCCGAAGACCTCAGTGTGGCCCAGTGTAACGGATATACGCGTATCGGGATGCAATAGGGATTGAACGGTAGAGAAGTTAGGGGAAACATTCAATACAATACCAACTACCCCGTTGGGAGCGATAACACCCATACCTCGCTCTATACCGTCTTTACTGCCTTTATCGAGTGTAATCGTATTTGCCTTTTGGTGAATGCTATTGTTGATGACATTCGCAATAATAAATTCGTAACGCCCAAACTCACTGCTATCGATTGCTGGGACAGGACCGATCTTGATGCTGTCAGTTGATCGATAGGCTTGTAAGTCCTTTCTTAATTGTGCATTTTCCTTTGCAAGCGCATCATTGGTCTCCCCGAGGTGCAGATAGCTTTTCCAGGAATTGACCTTTGCATACAGGCCTCCGATGATACTATTTGAAGAATTTAAAACAGAATTACGTTGGAAAGAATTGTTGGTGATCACCAAAAACAACGAGAATCCAAAAAATAGGATAAACCAGAAGAATGCATTGTATCGTCTCAGGAATAACCAAAGGTTTCTCATTTTTTAATGTGGGTATTTAATAAGCAAGCGATATAATAGTTTTGCATATTATATCGCTCTTTAATAAAATATTGTTATTAATTATCGAACGTTATGATTGCATCAAGAATTTAAATCGTCCAATATTTTTAAGTGCAATACCAGTCCCTCTTACGACAGCACGTAACGGATCTTCGGCAATATGTACTGGAAGTTTAGTTTTCGCTTGTATACGACGGTCCAAACCGCGCAATAATGCACCACCACCGGTAAGATAGATACCTGTTTGATAAATATCCGCTGATAATTCTGGTGGAGTGATTTCAAGTGCTTTTAAGATCGCCTCTTCAATTTTTGATATGGACTTATCTAGACAATGCGCTATTTCGGTGTAAGAAACAGTAATTTGCTTAGGAACACCTGTCATCAAATCACGGCCTTGAACAGCAAAATCTGCCGGTGGTTCCTGCAACTCAGGAAGAGCCGCGCCGACTTCAATTTTGATTTTTTCAGCCGTACGTTCACCGATCATGATGTTATGTTGTCTTCTGATGTATTGAACGATGTCAGAGTCGAAGTTATCACCAGCAACACGAATGGACTGGTCACATACAATACCCGATAAAGCGATGACAGCAATTTCAGTGGTACCTCCACCGATATCGATAATCATATTACCCATTGGTTCTTCCACATCAATTCCGATTCCGACAGCAGCAGCCATGGGTTCATGAATTAAATAGACTTCTTTGGCGCCCGCAATTTCTGCTGAATCGCGCACAGCTCTTTTCTCTACTTCTGTAATACCGGAAGGAATACAAACAACCATACGTAGGGAAGGGAAAAACCAGCTCTTACCATTGTTTACCAATTTTACCATACCTCTGATCAGGTGCTCAGCTGCCGTAAAATCAGCGATTACTCCATCACGTAAAGGACGTACTGTCTTTATATTGTCGTGTGTTTTACCCTCCATTTGCATGGCCTGGCGACCAATGGCGATCACTTTGTTTGTGGTGCGGTCAAATGCAACAATAGAAGGTTCATCCACTACTACTTTGTCATTATGAATTATTAGGGTATTTGCAGTACCCAAGTCAATCGCAACTTCTTGCGTAAACCAATTAAATAAGCCCATCTGCTAATCCTTAAGCTATTTTAAAATAATATGCAAACCTACACAAAAAAAATTAATCTTTTTGAGGTTATACATCAAAAAAAACTACATTCTGAAAGTAAATTCTATCTGGAAAAAACTGTCTTTAAATTTAACGAATATAATCTGTAATTCTTACGTCCCAGGTGAAGTTATTTTTAATTGGATGCGGTGTTAAAAAAGAATTAAGCCGGTGTTTTTGAAATCATTGACCTCGAGAAGAAAGAATCCAATCGGGAAAAGGTGGTTTTGACAACTATCTGGAGAGGGTTGTTGTTTCGAAGGGTTTCTACACGCTGTTATTATATGTTTTTAGCGAGTGGATTAAATAGGTAAAATAGGGGTAAAAAACAGCGCCATTATCGTTTGGGATAATGGCGCTGTCGGGGTATTGAAATAGTTTATATAGACTCCAATAGAAAACTATTGCGCTGTTTCTGCCTGCTGTTCTTCCGGAGTCGGCTCATCATATTTGTGGAAGATTAAACGCACACCACTGTTTTTGGTGAAAAATTTGACCGACCAGTTGACGAATGTGATCAATTTATTTCTGAATCCATAGATGGACATCAAGTGGACAAACATCCAGGTCATCCAGCCAAAGAATCCATTGAAATGGATTTTTCCCATGTCAACGACAGCTTTATTACGACCTACCGTAGCCATGGATCCTTTGTCAAAATAGTTAAATTTCTCTGTTGGTTGATTGGACATTGTTTGAAGAATGTGTTTTGCAACATATGCCCCCTGCTGTTGCGCTACCGGTGCAACACCTGGTAAGCCGCGAGGAAGGTCATCTGTGATAAATGCCGAAACATCACCAATGGCATAAACACCTGGCATATCGATAACACGGCATTGATCGTCTGTCTGTATACGGTTACCACGTTGGATAATCTCCTTTTTGAAACCATTCGGATATTGCCCAGCTACACCTGCTCCCCAGATAACCGTTTTTGTTTCAATGCTTCTGCCATCGGCGAAAGTAATTGAATTGCCATCATATCCTGTTACCTGAACATTCAATAATACTTCTACACCTAAATCTTTGAGGTACTTTTCTGAATCTTTAGAAGATTTTTCAGATAAGTTAGCCAATACTTTTGGAAGTCCTTCAACCAGGTAAACTGACATCTCAGATTTTTTCAATTCTGGATAATCTTTCTCAAGAACATTGTTTTTGATTTCTGCGATTGCGCCCGAAAGTTCTACCCCTGTTGGACCACCCCCAACAATGACAAAATTCAAATTAGCTTTACGATCAGCAGGGTTTTCTATCCGTACCGCTTCTTCAAGGTTCTGTAAAACATAGCTTCGAATATTTAATGCTTCTTGTATGTTTTTCATCGGCAAAGCATATTTTGTGATTTGTTGATTACCGAAGAAGTTCGTTGTAGCACCTGTAGCAACAATTAAATAATCATAGTCAAAATCACCAACATCTGTTCTTACAATCTTAGCTTCGTTGTCTACGCTTTTTACGTCAGCAAGTCTAAAATGAAAGTTGTCTTGGCCTTTGAACATTTTGCGAACAGGGAAGGAGATGGAGTCCGCTGAAAGAGTACCCGTGGCAACTTGGTACATCAATGGTTGAAAAGTATGAAAGTTATTTCTGTCCAGCAACAGAACTTCAACTTCCTTATTTTTAAGCTTTTTAGCAACTTCAATTCCTCCAAATCCAGCACCAATAATGATTACTCTTGGGAATTTTCTATTTGAACTATTGCTTGGCATATTTTTAATAGTTTGTTGTAAAAATTCGGTACAATCGAATTAAGCTGCAAATATCTTAAATTTTGACTCAAAAAGCTAAAAAATATTTATTTATTGTGCTGATCTGTTGTGAATTTTATTGTAAAGAGGCTAATTCTTTCAATAATGTATTTTGTACTTATTTGATTTTTAGTTCTTTATGATGGATATCGCTGTCTTAAAAAAAATTGATTAATAATGTTATCATTGTGTATTTTATACACAATGATAACATTATTGTAGTGCGCCTTTTATCTTGATTTTCATACCGTTGTTGCTGTTCTGCAGATAAAGCTGACAGGCAAGGCGGCTTTGATCATCGGCATCCGGAAGTGTGTCCAGCATATCGAGCTCCTGATCACTCGCTGAAGGAAGCGTATCTAGGCCTTCGACAACTTCGACATGACAGGTAGCGCACAGCGCCATGCCTCCACAAGTGGCCAGAATTTCATATTCGGATGCCTTTAAAATCTCCATGAGTGAAAGATTGATATCGGTAGGAACCTCCATCGTATTTTCGCTCCCATCACGATCAATAACAGTGACTTGAATTAAATTATCGTCCATGGCTAGAATGTATTTATACCGTTTACAGTGGTGTATTTGAATGTCAATTTTTGATCTGGATAGACAAATTTAAAAGCACTTTGACACATCAGGGCAGCCTCATGGTACCCACAGAGAATGAGTTTCAGTTTGCCCGGATAGGTGTTGATGTCTCCAATCGCATAGATCCGCTCGATATTGGTTGAGTAATCAAACGTATTAACCTCTATCGCATTTTTATCGATATTTAATCCCCAATCTGCGATTGGACCCAGCTTCGGCGTAAGACCATATAAGGGAATGAAATAGTCTGCATCTGTTGCGATAACTTCTTTTTCTTTATTGGTTGTTTCAACATGGGACAAGTAGCCATTGCCATGAATATTGGTCAGATTGTGGGACAATAATAAGTTGATCTTACCCTGTTGGGCCAATTTGAAAACCTTCTCAGCCGAGTCTGGAGCGCCCCTGAAGGAGTCACTTCGGTGGATTAAAGTGACCTGTTGCGCAATATCTGCGAGATGGAAGGTCCAATCTAGCGCGGAATCACCGCCACCGGCAATGACGATTTTTTTATCCCGGTACTTAGCTGGGTCTTTTACCATATAATCTACGCCTTTTCCTTCAAAGAGATGAAGATTTGGAATTTCGGGCTTGCGTGGTTCAAAGCAACCTAAGCCCCCGGCGATGACAATAACCTGTGTATGAACCATCGTATGATCATTGGTTTCTACAATAAAAGAACCATCGTCCTGTTTTGTTATATGTTCCACACGCTCGCCTAAGGTGAATGTGGGATCAAAGGGTTTAATCTGTTCAAGCTGTTTATCGATCAACTCCTGCGCAGTGATACTTGGATAACCAGGAATGTCGTAGATAGGCTTATGGGGGTAGATCTCCGAAAGTTGACCGCCCACTTGGGGTAGTACATCGATCAAATGGCAGCGCATTTTTAAAAGCCCAGCTTCAAAAACTGCAAATAGGCCAACCGGTCCTGCTCCGATGATACAGATATCCGTATTTATCATAGCTATTCTATATTTAAATTGTTATATATTGTATTCAAAATCCTTGTGAAAGCTTCGAAATCTTCGTCCGCTAGATTTTCCCAGGCCTTCATACGAATCTCCGTAACAATCGGCGTAAGCGATGCTACCTTTAGTTTTCCTTCTTCTGTCAAATGGAGGTAGAGACTCCGACGGTCTGTTTCGTCAGTGATCCGTTCAGCCAGATTTTTTTTAAGAAGGATATCAACGATCCGAGTCAGTGTGGGCTGGTCTTTTCCGCAGCGCTTGGCCAGTTCTTTTTGTGAAAGTTGATCTGTTTCGTACAAAGCCTTTAAAATGGTCCATTGGTCTACAGTAATATCAAATCCTTTCTCGGCAAAAGAAGATTGAGCAAACTGTTTTACTTTCTTGGCTGTTTGGTCCAAGATGAAGGAGTAGCGGTCAAATTTTTCGTTTAGCATACAAATATTTAGTACAACAAATATATTTAAAATATTTAGTGTGACAAGTAATTTAAATGCAATAAAAAAGGGCGTTCATTCGAACGCCCTTTTTTATTTTATCAATATCAGCTATTATGGTCTTACGACCTCAGCTTTTTTAGCAGTATTACCTTCTGCCAAATGTTTTCCTTTACGTAAGTCATATACTGTAGGTGCAGCTAAGATAATAGATGAATATGTACCTACGATAACACCGATTAATATCGCGAATGAGAATCCACGGATAACTTCACCACCGAAGATAAACAATACAGCAAGAACAAACACGATTGTCAATGATGTGATAATTGTTCTACTTAATGTCGAGTTGATCGCATGGTTTACGACATCACCAAGATCTTCATTATGTGCATTTGGTTTCGATACGAATTCACGTAAACGGTCAAATACAACCACTGTATCATTCACCGAGTAAGCAATTACGGTTAATATCGCTGCCACAAAGTGTTGGTCAATATCAAGTGAGAATGGTACGATACCATCCAAGATAGAGAATAATCCCAATAAAATGATCGCATCGTGAATTGTTGCAATAGCTGCTCCAACTGAATATTCCCATTTATGGAAACGGATCAAGATGTAAGCTGCAACAATAATGATAGAGAAAATTGCTGAGCTGGTTGCTCTAGATTTAATATCGGTAGCGATACTTGGTCCAACTTTTTGAGACGAAAGAATCTCATGTTTATTCGAAGCATCTACTTTCGATAGACCTTGGTTTAATTTTTCTAATACTTCTTTATCAGCAGTGTCCGAAGTTTCTTCAATATGGTAAGTTGTTGTAATACGCAATTGATTGGCTGCACCGAATACTTTTACCTCTGTTGTTTTCTTGAAGATATCATCCAAGTTTGTACGTACAGCTTCTAAGTCCACAGGTTTGTCATAACGAACAGTATAAGTACGTCCACCTTGGAAATCCACACCTAAACTGAATCCTTTTGTGAAAATTGATGCAGCAGAAATTAACACAGCAACGATTGAAATCGCGTAAAAGATTTTACGTTTCTGCACGAATTTGAAGTTTGCGTTATGCAAAGTGTTTGCAGACCAAGGGAAAGAGACTTTGATTTTGAAATCTTTCGCCAACATCCATTCAAAGATAACACGTGTAACTAAGATCGCAGTAAACAATGAAGTAATAATACCCACCATTAACGTTGTTGCGAAACCTAAGATCGGGCCACTACCAAATAAAAATAGGATAATACCAATTAAGAAGGTTGTGATCTGCGAATCCAGGATGGACGGTAACGCATGTTTGTAACCATCGGCAACAGCCTGACGGATCGATTTTCCTAAGCCCAGTTCTTCACGGATACGTTCATAAATCAAAACGTTTGCATCGACAGCAGTACCCATTGTCAATACGATACCGGCAATACCAGGTAGGGTCAGTACAGCATTTAAGGATGCCAATACCCCCATAATGATAAATACGTTTAACAATACCGCGATGTTTGCTACGATACCCGCAGTATTGTAGTAAGCGATCATAAAGATCATGACCACGATAATACCGATAACAGCAGAATTTACACCGGCATCGATGGCAGCCTGACCCAAAGTAGGACCCACAACAGCTTCTTCAACGATTTTAGCAGTTGTAGGAAGACGACCTGCCTTCAATACGTTCGCCAAATCTTTGGTATCTTCTACCGTAAAGGATCCAGAGATTGATGAGCTACCATTTGGAATTTCACCGTTTACAGAAGGAGCCGAATAAACCACATTATCAAGAACGATAGCAATCGCATCTCTGTTTTGAGCTGCTTTTGCTGTAATTTTCTTCCATTGATGAGCACCCTCACTGTTCATTTGCATACCAACCACAGGTTGATTTTTCTCATCAAAGTTTGCAGTTGCATCAGTGATCACATCGCCTGTCAATACAGCACCATTGTCTTGTCCAGACCCTTTAATGGCGTATAATGATAGTTGCTCAGGTGTTTTTTGCTCTGGTTTAACAGACCATAAAAGCTTTAAGTTTCCAGGAAGGATTGATTTCACCTCAGGGCGTTGCAAGTAAGCATTTACTTTTGCCGTATCTTTTAATGAAGCAATACCGACCATTGAACCTGGCATAAGTGCCATTTGTTGGTTTTCGCCCATATAAACAGCTGGACGTAAGACTTCAAATAATGGATTTTTCTGACCTAGATTTACAGCAGCACTGTCTTTCTTAGCATCTTTTTTACCACCGGTTAGATTAGACAATAAATCATCTGATTTTTTGCTTGTATCTGCAGCGGTATTTGTCGTAGCTGCTGGAGCAGATTTTAACGTTGATGCTAAAGTTTTGTCGATATTTTCCAGTATTGGATAAACTTCCTGGTTTGTATATGTTTCGTAGAATTCCAATTTAGCCGAACCTTGTAATAGATTACGAACACGGCTTTCATCTTTCACACCAGGTAATTCGATCAAAATACGGTTTGTACCTTGTTGAATTTGAATGTTTGGAGATGCAACGCCAAATTTATCGATACGTGTACGAAGTACTTTGTAGGAATTTTGGATGGCATTGTCTGCTTCTTTTTGAAGGAATGATTCAACTTTGGAGTCTGAATCACCAGGTTTAATTAGAGCAGCGTTATCTTTTGTTGAAAAGAATGTCGAAAGCGGAGTTGTAGCACCGATGGATTTGTACTCTTCCATAAATAAAGCAACGACTGTCTTTGCACTCGTTTTGCTTTTTGCTACTGCTTGCTCCAACGCTTTGTTGAATTTCTCATCTTTTGGATTGTTCGCCAAATTGCGGATCAATTCGTCCAATGAGATTTCCATGGTCACGTTCATACCACCTTTCAAATCCAATCCCAAAGCGAGTTCATTTGCTTTGGCTTCCCGATAGGTGTATTTTGCAAAACCTAAATTGTATACTACTTCACCGGCCATTGAGTCGAGGTAGCTTTTCTCTTTCGCCAAGTCTCCTTTGGCAAAATTCTCAGCATCTCGCTCCACATTGCGGGTCACCCAAGTAAATGACAGGGAGTATAGACACGCTAATGACACCACTATCACTAAAAGTTTAATCAGCCCTTTACCTTGCATCGTCTGTTATAATTGTATTAATTTTAATGTTAAATACTGTTTATGTAATTGATAATTAGTTCTCGTTTAATCACATTTTACCAAGAATGGCAAAGGTATAAAATTTTTGTAGAATGAAAAGTTTTATTTACGCCAATCAGGTCAACGGCATAAAAATAGGAGAATTGAAGAAAAAAAGAAATATTTATTGATTTTATTTATAAAAAAAGGTCCTGCTCAAAATAGAGAAGGACCTTTTATACTGTTTAGTTGTTTTATATTATTTCAATGTGTATTTGATACCAAACGAGAATGTTGAAGCATCAAAATCACTGTTGTGGTTCAATCTCCAGTCGGGTTTCCAGTCTGCGTGGAACGCAATCGGAGCAACTGGAATTTTAAATTCCAAACCTAATTGAGGACGCAACGCGACGTTTGTAATGTTATCACCTACGTCAATAAATGTCAATTGTGCACCAACACCTGCATACCATCCCAAACCATTAACGCCTTGGAAAGGTCTTGCATATTGGTAATCCGCACCAACAGCAACAACATGGTCGTCAAACATCACTTGTGCTTGCCCCATGTTGGCACCACCAAAAGATTGCTTATATTGAACACCCCATAAGTCAGTTGTTGTACCATCGAATACAACACCTATCGCTGATCTAAATGGAGACTGAGCTTTCGCTTCCTGTGCGCCAAATGCTAATGCTGCGACGGCAGCTAATGAGAGTAATGTCTTTTTCATAATTATCTTATCTTTATATTTTCATTAATTAAAATAACTTTTCGTGTTACCAAAAGCAAATAGCCTGCCAAAAAATGATAAAGGCTGGGACGTACCCGAAGAGAATGCTTAATTCATAACGTTTCTAATTTGTCTTCCGATTGTAATTTGTATCTTTTATTTTTTATTATTGCTTATTTTTCTTAAATTTGCCTGGCAAATAGAAAACCCAATACATATTTGCCATGCAATTAGATCCACAAAAATTCGTAGCAGAAGGTCTCACTTACGACGACGTCTTATTAATTCCAGCTTATTCTGAAATTTTACCCCGTGACGTTGATACGAGCACTTCGCTAACAAAAAAAATCAAATTAAATATTCCATTGGTTTCTGCAGCAATGGATACGGTAACCGGTGCTGATTTGGCGATTGCGATTGCTCAAGCTGGCGGTATTGGTATGTTACATAAGAACATGACGATTGCAGAACAAGCTGCTGAAGTACGCAAAGTAAAACGTTCGGAAAGCGGTATGATTCAAGATCCAGTAACGTTATTGGCAACAGCAACTGTGGGCGATGCCTTCAATATTATGAAGGAGCACAAGATCGGTGGAATTCCTGTTGTGAACGAAAAAGGTCAATTGGTTGGTATTGTAACGAATCGTGATCTTCGTTTCCAAAAAGATATGAGCCGTCCAATCAACGAATTGATGACCAAGGAAAATCTTGTTGTTGCTCCCGAAGGAACGGATTTGGTGAAAGCGGAAGAGATTCTTCAGAACGAAAAAATCGAAAAACTTCCTGTAGTCAATGAAGAAGGTATTTTGAAAGGCTTGATTACTTTTAAAGATATCCAAAAATATAAACATTATCCCAATGCTGCCAAAGATAGCCACGGTCGTTTATTGGTTGGTGCAGCAGTAGGCGTTACACCCGATACTCTTGACCGCGTTGAGGCTTTGGTGAAAGCAGGTGTGGATGTGGTCACCATCGATACGGCACACGGGCATTCTAAAGGTGTAATCGATAAGTTGAAATTGGTGAAATCGCAGTTCCCTGAGCTACAGGTAATCGTTGGAAATATTGCGACCGGTGCAGCAGCAACAGCTTTGGCTGAAGCAGGTGCAGATGCCGTAAAAGTAGGTATCGGACCGGGCTCAATTTGTACAACCCGTATTATTGCTGGTGTCGGTGTTCCTCAGCTTTATGCTGTATATGAAGTTGCCAAAGCACTTAAAGGAACGGGCGTGCCATTGATCGCAGATGGTGGTATCAAACAAACAGGTGATATTGCAAAAGCAATTGCAGCCGGAGCAAGCACAATTATGGCTGGCTCTTTATTCGCTGGTGTGGAAGAAGCTCCAGGTGAAACAATTATCTATGAGGGACGTAAGTTTAAATCTTACCGCGGTATGGGCTCAATCGAAGCCATGGAAAAAGGATCTAAAGATCGTTATTTCCAAGACGTAGAAGATGATATCAAAAAATTGGTTCCTGAAGGTATTGTTGGGCGTGTTCCTTACAAAGGTACATTGGCTGAGGTCGTTTATCAATATATTGGCGGATTACGCGCTTCTATGGGATACTGTGGTGCTGCAACAATAGAAAAATTACAGGAAGCACAATTTGTCCGTATTACAGGAGCAGGGTTGAGAGAGTCCCATCCACATAATATTTCCATTACGAAGGAAGCACCAAATTATAATAGCAGAGGCTAGATGCTGCTTGGATCATATAAAAACCGATAATCTTGATTATCGGTTTTTTTGTGTAAAAATATTAGCAAGATAGACCCAGTGATCAATAGGAAATTTGTACTTTTATACCCTATTCTCAGGTTTTAAAATTTAAGGAGTTAATTTGGATTATTTAGCGGGTTTAAACCCTTCACAACGAGGAGCCGTAGAGCAAACAGAAGGTCCTGTGATGATTGTTGCGGGAGCTGGTTCAGGAAAAACACGGGTAATTACCTATCGTGTAGCACACTTGATTCGAAAAGGTGTTGATCCATTCAATATCTTGGTATTAACATTTACCAACAAGGCCGCCAAAGAGATGCGCGCACGTATCGTTTCTGTTGTTGGGAGCGAAGCGAAAAATATTTGGATGGGAACATTCCACTCGGTATTTGCAAAAATACTCCGTGTCGAAGCTGAATTGATCGGTTACCCCAGAAACTTTACCATCTACGATACGGACGATACCAAAAGTTTGTTGCGTGCCATTTTAAAGGAAATGAATCTCGATGATAAGCTGTATAATGTCAATCATGTGTATGGACGTATCTCACAGGCAAAAAACAACTTGATCTCACCGCAGGAATATAATAAGAATGAAGCCATACTGGCCGAAGATATTTCCAATGGACGTGGTCAATTGGGACAGATTTATATGACCTATGCACAACGCTGTTATCGTGCTGGAGCAATGGATTTTGATGACCTCTTGTTTAAAACAAATGTCTTATTAAACAAGCATCCAGAGGTATTGCATAAATATCAGCATCAATTTCGCTATCTGATGGTCGATGAGTACCAGGATACCAACTTCTCTCAATACCTTATTGTCAAACGCCTGGCAGCAGTCAACGAAAATATCTGCGTGGTTGGGGATGATGCACAATCGATCTATGCATTTCGTGGTGCAAATATTCAGAATATCCTGAATTTCCAAAAGGATTATCCAGATGTGAAGATCTTTAAACTGGAGCAGAATTATCGATCGACTAAGATGATCGTGAATGCGGCCAATTCGGTGATAGCCAATAATCAGAATCAATTGGAGAAAAATGTTTTCTCGGATAATGAAGAGGGCGAAAAGATCAAGGTTTCACGTGCTTTCTCTGACAATGAGGAAGGTAAGATCGTTGCTGACCAGATCATCGAAGAGAAATCGTTAAAAGGACTTAATTATAAAGATTTTGCTATTCTGTATCGTACCAACGCCCAATCCAGGGCAATGGAGGAGGCCTTACGCAAAATTAATATCCCTTATAAAATATACGGTGGTACTTCTTTCTATCAACGGAAAGAAATTAAAGATCTGATCGCGTATTTCAGACTCACCTTCAATCCAAATGATGAGGAAGCACTAAAGCGTGTTATCAATTATCCACGTAGAGGGATCGGGGATACGACGATAGAGAAGATCATGATCGCTGCAGATCAGAATCAATACCGTATATGGGATGTTGTTGCAAATGCAGCCCAGTTTCTAGACGGACGTAGTGCAACTTCTGTCGGTGGTTTTGCACAGATGATACAGAGTTTTCAGGCTCTTGCCAAAAACAATAACGCATTTGATACGGCAATGCATATTGCGCAGCACTGTGGTATTCTGAAAGAATTGTATGAAGACAAATCGGTAGAGGGGTTGGCGCGTTACGAAAATATCCAGGAACTCCTCAATGGTATCAAGGAATTTTCGGAACGGGAAGATATCGAAGAGCGTGGACTTGATGTCTATATGCAGGATATTGCCTTGTTGACAAACGACGATAATGATAAAGATCCAAATGCTGATACTGTATCATTGATGACCATCCACTCTTCCAAAGGATTAGAATTTCCGATCGTTTTCATTGTAGGCTTAGAAGAAAACCTATTTCCTTCCCAGTTGTCGTTGAATTCCAGGTCGGAATTAGAAGAGGAACGAAGACTTTTTTATGTCGCTGTTACGAGAGCTGAAAAAAAATTACTACTTTCGTATGCTACTTCGCGATATCGTTGGGGAACGCTGAATAACTGCGAACCCAGTCGCTTCTTGGATGAATTGAATCCTGCATGTCTTGCATTGGATTTTAAACCACGACAAACTTCTGCCTCAGCCGGAAGTTTTCAAGGCGAACGAATTGCATGGCAACAAAAGGACAGTGATGATACGTTTTCTAAACCTAAGCCTAAGCCCATGGTTAAAACGACATCAATACTGCCGAAAGCCCACAAACCTACTGCGGGTTTTGCTCCTTCAGATACATCAAATCTTCAAGTCGGCATGGAAGTTGAGCATGAACGCTTTGGATTTGGCAAAGTTGTTAATCTCGAAGGAAACAAAGGAGATATAAAAGCAACTATTTTCTTTAAAGAGTTGGGACAGAAACAATTGTTGCTTAAATTTGCAAAACTTAGAATAATTCAATAATAAAATACCAAAACGGCATCTTGATCGTTTTATTAGGTACTTATATTAGCTATATGAACTTTGACTACAACAGCACTAGACCAAAATTGATCCTTGCAGAATATGGTCGCAATGTGCAAAATATGGTAGACTACATCTGTACTTTACCCACAAAGGAAGAAAGAAATAAACATGCACAGATTGTAATCGACATGATGGGGGTATTGAACCCGCATTTGAGAGACGTGTCTGATTTTAAACATAAACTGTGGGACCACCTACAGATTATCTCAGATTTTAAATTGGATATCGACTCGCCTTATCCAATTGCTACAGCGAAAAGTGTGAAACACGAAGTTGAGCATTTAGGCTATCCGCAGCATTCCATTAGATTCAAGCACTATGGTTTTACCGTAGAGAAAATGATTGAAAAGGCTTTATTGGCTAATGACGAAGCTAAAAGAGAGCAGATGGTCATCGGTATCGCCAATTTTATGAAAATGGCTTACCTGACCTGGAATAAGGATTCTGTTTCGGACGAGTTGATCATCCAGGATCTAAAAGAGTTATCAGGTTACCAATTGACCTTACCAGAAGGTACCGTATTGACTAAACTTGACTTTAAAACACCGCCTCCGGGAAATCGTGTTAAAGGTCCGGCTAATAGTAATTCAGGCGGAAATAATAACAATAGCAATAATAATAACTCCGGTCACCAGTCGAAAGGCGGTGGCAAGCCTCGTATGACAAATAACAACAACAATAATACGAAGCGCAATAACTACGGAAGCAACAATAGCAGCTACAGCAGGGATAACAATAACAATAGCTACGGTAGGGACAACAATAACAATAATAACAGAAACAGAAAGCCGCAGGGTAATTATAATAACAAACGGGGCTAGTTCTTAAAGATTTTGTTTAAAGAAGCAGGCAATTGCGAAGTGATTAACAGATTTCTTTACAATTGCCTTCTTTTTTTAAGAATCGCGCTGTTTTAATAAAAAACAAGGTTCTTTGGACTCCGATCCCTGTATGTTAGACGGAAGGCTAAATATCCCAAGGCTAATACAAGAACCGGGATGGGATACTAAGAAGATATCACTTATATATAAATGAACGCATTTGAAATAATCGGTGGAAAACCGTTAAAGGGAGAGATTATTCCTCAAGGAGCAAAAAATGAGGCCTTACAGATCCTTTCTGCAGTTTTACTGACAGAAGAACCTATGACCATCAGTAATATCCCAGATATTAAGGATGTCAATAAGTTGATCGATCTATTGGCTGCTTTAGGTGTTAAAATTAATCGTATAGATAAGGACACATACGTTTTTGAAGCTAAAGATATAAATATAGACTATTTCCAGTCACCCGAATTTAAAGAAAAAGGCGGTGGATTGCGTGGTTCTATCATGATCGTCGGCCCTTTGTTGGCTCGATTCGGAAAGGCTGCTATTCCGAAACCAGGGGGTGATAAAATCGGACGTAGACGATTGGATACCCACTTTTTGGGCTTTGAAAAATTGGGGGCTAAGTTTGTGTACGACGCAACTACCCATTTTTTTAACGTTGATGCAACGGAGTTAAAAGGAAGTTATATCCTTTTGGACGAAGCTTCTGTAACGGGCACGGCGAATATCGTGATGGCTGCTGTATTGGCAAAAGGGACAACAACGATATACAACGCTGCTTGTGAACCTTATTTACAGCAACTATGTAAAATGTTGAATCGTATGGGTGCTAAAATATCCGGTATTGGATCTAATTTGTTGACCATCGAAGGAGTAGAGCGCCTGGGGGGAACTTCACACCGCATGTTGCCTGATATGATTGAAATAGGCTCTTTCATTGGACTTGCAGCAATGACAGGTTCAGAAATCACCATCAAAGACGTCTGTTTCGAAGAACTTGGCGTTATTCCATCTGTATTTTCTCGCTTAGGTATCAAGTTTGAATTACGAGGTGACGATATTTTTATTCCAGCACAAGAATCGTATGAAATCGATACATTTATCGATGGATCTATCCTGACGATTTCGGATGCACCTTGGCCAGGTTTTACGCCCGATTTATTAAGTATAGTACTTGTTGTGGCGACTCAGGCAAAAGGAAACGTATTGATCCACCAAAAAATGTTCGAGAGCCGTTTGTTCTTCGTGGACAAATTGATTGATATGGGGGCTCAGATTATCTTGTGCGATCCGCACCGCGCAACCGTTATTGGACTGAATAAATCACACCACCTGAGAGGTATTGAGATGACCTCACCCGATATTCGTGCCGGGGTTTCTTTATTGATTGCAGCACTATCTGCTAAAGGAAAATCTGTGATCCATAATATCGAACAAATTGAACGTGGCTATCAAGATATCGAAGAACGCTTGCGTAAATTAGGAGCAGATATTAAACGTATCGATGCCGAACCAAAAGGTCATTAATTAAAGCGAATAGCCTATGTGCTAGTGTAAGATAAAAAAGCTCCAGATATAAATTCTGGGGCTTTTTTTGTGATATCTGCGTCAAATAAGGTAAATTTGTCTATACTACATTTAAACAGCTATAGATATGAAAAAATATCTAAAAAAGTACGCCTTAGTTTTCCCATTATTAGGCATAGTACTTCTTTTTCACAATTGTCAATCCTCTACACCTAAAGAGGTTAAGCTACATGAAGAATCAAATACAACAACGGATATCCGCTCTTCTAAACGGATCAATGCTGCGGTAATCGTACAAAAAGTTACTTTTCCCAATATGCCTTTTGCTGAACTAATCAGGTTGATGAATCTGACCAAAGATAGTTCACCTGCTGCATTGTGGAAGGCAATATCCACGCTACCCCAGGCGGAACAAATGAAGAAAGATAGCTTTGATATTGAAAATCCCTTGCAGCGTATGGAGCTGATGCTTGCCCCTTTACGTAAGATGGAAATTAAATTTGATCAACAACAAGCGAAATCTGATGCCGCGGGCCTGACGTACCGCTTAGAAAATTATGTGAATTATAACAAAGGTTCAAGCGAGGTTTTTCTAGCAAATAGAGAAGATGAGGCTATCCATGTAGGACTGAACTATCCGGAAGGGAAACTTAATGGATTGGCGAAAGTGCAGATACGAATAAATCCCAAAGAGTATATGATAGATAAGACCGGAAAAACAAAAGTAATTGCCGGAATTACCTGTCAGCAGGCTATTTACAATAAAATCGATGCAATGGATAAGACGCTCCCTAAATTTGTCGTTTGGAAGAGTCCACGGATTCCGAAAGGAATCAATTTGCTGCATCCTTATGTGTTTGATGAAAACGAGGGAATTCTTGAAATTGATGCCTATCTCAATGAGGACGAAAATTCCCTATTGCGCTTTACGACCACTGCTGTTGTCGAAAAGCAATTTGAACCCAAAGAATTTGAGGTAACAAAAGCGAAGACTAAGCTTGATGGGGCCAAGGATCAAAACAATATTGAAAAAAATGTACTTGATGTCGTGTTTCATTAGAAAACAACACATCAAGGAAACATCATAGACAAGAAAACACCATAAAAAAGGAGTTGATCACCTGATCAACTCCTTTTTTATTTGGGCAATATGTAAAAGTTTACATTAAAGGAGCTGGTGCTTCTTCTTCAAATAAAGGAAATTCCTTGATAATGTTGTACCATGTGATAACCTTTTTAATATCCGAAGAATAAACACGTGATTCATCATGGCCTGGAGCTACTTCACGGAAGAAATCTCTTAATGTAGCGCCATCAGATTTTGTATCTGGCAGAGCGATGCCTTTCTCTTTGATTGTTTCAAAAATATTCAATAGACGAATTTCTTCTTCTTCACCATAGATTGTAATATCTTCCAAAGTCGCCATTTTTGTAGAAGATAAACTTACTACAGTTTTAATTTTTGCTTGATCAAGGGTTTCTAAAATAAAACCACCTTTATTTTGTCCAACCAATTTGAACAATCCTGGTTTACCAGTTACGGATACTAATGCTCTTAAATTCATTTTAATACTATTTAAATCTCCAAGAATTAATCTTCGATAACTTCAATTGATAAAATACGGTCACCTTGTCTGATATCGTCAACGATGTCTACGTTTTCGATTACTTTTCCAAAACAAGTATGGTTACGATCTAAGTGAGCAGTGTTGTTACGGCTATGACAGATGAAAAATTGAGAACCACCTGTATTACGTCCTGCATGAGCCATAGACAATACACCTCTATCGTGGTATTGGTTTTCGCCAGTTAGTTCACAGTCAATTTTATAACCTGGGCCACCTGTTCCAGGGATTCCAGCAGCACCTTCACGTGAATTTGGACATCCACCTTGGATAACGAAATCAGGGATCACACGGTGAAATGCTAATCCATCATAATATCCCGATTTAGCAAGTTTGATAAAATTGGCTACTGTATTTGGAGCATCAGCTGTGTAGAACTCCACAGTCATGTCGCCTTTTTCTGTTTTAATAATCGCTTTACTCATATTCAAAAATTTTTATGAAATACAAAGATAACGTTTCAGAGTGAAATGTGAAGTAAATCCCGATTGCCAATTTTTTTTAATTGATAGATTGTGTATTTCTCAGGATATTAAGTAACTGTTTTTTTGTATATTTATGTACGCTAGCCAATTATAATTAACTGCAGATGTCAAATCCATACAAACTAGTCATTCGGGAGTGGGCAGAGGCCGACCGTCCAAGAGAGAAGCTATTGGGCCAGGGGCGTAGGGCGCTTACCGATGCCGAATTATTGGCTATCCTAATCGGCTCTGGTTCCAAAAATGAAAGTGCTGTGGAGTTATGCCGGCGCATATTGGCCGATGTCAATAACAACCTGCACACGCTTTCGATGATGGAGGTCTCGGAACTGAGCCTATATAAAGGGATAGGGGAAGCAAAAGCCATTGCTATACTTGCGGCATTGGAGCTCGCCCGCCGCAAAAACGATCTGCCCGCAGAAGAACGTAAGCTCGTAAATAGCAGCCGCTTCGTTTACAACTTTATGAAACCCATACTTCAGGATCTGCCCCATGAAGAGTTTTGGACCCTTTATCTCAATACAGGGTATAAAATATTAGACAAACAATTGATCGGACGCGGTGGTAATGATTTTACGCCGGTCGATGTCCGGATAATATTACGATCTGCACTCAGCCTTAAAGCACATGCAATTATATTAGTTCATAACCACCCCTCGGGCACCTTGTATCCAAGCAATGCTGACAAAATTCTGACGCAAAAAATTGTTGAAGCCTCTAAAATTATGGATATTAGAGTTGCCGATCATTTAATCTTTACCGATAACGGATATTATAGTTTTAAAGATGAAGGTATAATCGACTAGTTACAGCAATTCTTAGTATGAACAAAAACAGTATTGATAGATTCACAGACAGGGTTGTCGATTACGAGAAATTTAGACCTTGCTATCCAAAAGAGATTATTCAGGTGCTTAAAGAACAAATAGGGCTGGATAAAAAATGGCTGGTTGCCGATATCGGTAGTGGCACAGGGCTATCTACCCAACTTTTTCTCGAAAATGGAAATGACGTTTTTGCCGTTGAACCCAATCGGGAAATGCGTGAATCTTTACTGCATCATTTTAAAACCTATCGGAATTTAATCGCGCTGAATGCCACTGCCGAAAATACATCCATTGAGTCTGGCTGTGTCGATCTTATTTTTGCAGGGCAATCTTTTCATTGGTTTGACCGGGACGCATGTAAAAAGGAGTTCGCTCGCATTCTCACCGAAAATGGACATATTGTGTTGGTCTGGAACCAACGTGATCCCGACGACGCTTTTCAACAGGAGTACGAAGATTTTCTGCTCAGTCATATACCAAGTTATCAATCTGTCAGTCACAAAAATATCAGTGATGAAGATCTCAAGCAATTTTTTGGAACCCGTTCAATGACCAAGGTGACCTTACCAAATCAACAGATATTGGACCTTCGGTCGTTTTTGGGAAGAGTACGTTCATCATCCTATTTTCCCAAAGAGCAGGCTGAAAACAAAACACTCTATGACGATCTCCGTACACTTTTCGATAAGTACGCCATCTCTGAGCGTATCGTATTTAAGTATATAACCGAAATTTATATCAGTTAACTAAGAAATAGGAATTTGCAAAGCTTCTTTCGTTGCATTTTTTCTCTTCCAGTCGAAAACTCTTCGTATAGGTGAAGAATGAAACGGGAAGATTAAGATGAATAACGTTAGGATTAACCCGATAATAAATAGCCCGGAGTAGGCATCGCGTAAGGATAGCAGCGAGGCTTGGACTTGGACCGATTTCATTATATTTCCTCTTTGTAGCACCAAGCTATTTGTTCGATCGATTATACCAGCAAGATTATTGGCATTAAGGATCTGTAGGTGGTAATACCAATTGGTAATGATGTTTGACCAGACTACAGGTACCAAAAATGAACGTGTAAGAATCAAAAATACTAAGCCAGAGAGGTAATATTTGCTGGGAATATTACCGGCCATATATACACCTATTCCAATGTAGGAAGTGATCACGCCCATTCCTCTTAATGTCAAAGGGAGATAGAACAATGCCGTGTTTGTTTGTTGGTCGATAATCCTTGCAAAGAAAAAGCAAGATAGGGCATAACATGCTGCGGAGAATGCCAAAATGAACTTGCATTTTTTTGTTATTTTGAAATATATATAAGCGATTACTGCGCCGATCATGTAACCAGGAATTACATAGGTATTTATTTCGGCGACTTCCAAGGGGTTTGTACCAAGCGTAATTCCCAAAAGGGAAGCGTACAGCGAGGTCGAGCTATAAAAAATGCCGAAAATAAAAATTGTTCCAATGGAGATAGGCAGAATCCGTGTTGAAAAGGCTTCAAAATTTAAGAGTGATTTTCGGATTAGTGCACTTCTATTTATAAAAAGTATAAAAAAACAGAGTGATGCAATCCCGGTGACCAAAATAAATTTGGAATGAAACCAATTTTGTGTCAGACCGTACGTGCTGAAATAAGCAAAATTCAATAGGGAAATACAAAGTAAAATACTTCCAAACCAGTCATATTGATACAGCGGGACCTTTTTAAAATCTGACGATTTCATAAAGATAATGCAGATTAACAACGCTATCGCCAGTAATATATTTTGAAATAGAAAGACAGTTTCCCAATAGAAATGTGTTGCAAATAGAACAGATACATAGCTTGCCAATGCCGGAATAATCATTGTCATCGGGTAGTAGACCGCATATAATTGATAGCGTTCCCCACGGGGCATGAGGAAAGGGATCATTTCCCCAATGATGGCCATTGTGACGATAATTTTGGCACTCCCGATAAAAAATGTGGCCATGCAGATATTTACACCATTATTAGCATGTTCCAAAATCGTGTTGGAAGCGAGGATAATGAAGATGGAAACGATTAATATCGTCTTTTTGGAAAATAATTTCAACAACCTAAATACCAGCGGTATGGCGCAGACCATTCCCGCATAATAACAATATGTAGCCATACTGAGATCTGCGGTGATACCGGCATATCCATTCATGACATAAGTGTTAATAGACGTTGGGATGCCATTATTGAAGGAAAATAAAATATTGAGTACAAATAGAAAGAATAATTCCCACCCTGAACTCAAGCAATCTCTGAATATACGATCTTTCATGATTATTTAATACGTATGATAGCATTCATACCTACGCGAAGCATGGCGAGATCTTTTGGGGTATTGGATGCTGTAAAATTAATTCTAACCGGAATGCGCTGTTGTACCTTAACAAAGTTCCCCGTAGAATTGTCAACCGGAACAGCGGAATACTTAGACCCTGTTGCTTCGGATATGGCGGCTACTTCACCTTCAAATGTCTTCCCGGCCAATGCATCAATTTCAATGTTGACTTTTGCCCCGAGAGCAATATTTTTTAGTTGACTTTCGGTATAATTTGCCGTTATCCATTTCTGTTCATCACGGACAATATTGACCAATGGCGTGCCGTTTTGTACCAATTGGCCCTCTTCTATTGTCCGTCGTCCCAATACACCGTCGTAAGGCGCAGTGATTACCGTATACGAAAGGTTTAATTTGGCCAGATCTATCGCTGATTCGGCCTTTAGTAACGCGGCATCATTGACCGACAGCTTCTGTTCAGACTCATGTGTGTTCAGTTTGGATACACGCTCTTGCGCCAAAAGTGCCTTATATTTGGCCAACATGGCCTCGTAATCTGCTTTTACCTGATCGAATTGATATTGCGTTACTGCTTCATCTTTCACTAGACTCTCGTAACGCTTATAATTCAATTCCATATTGTCCAGCCGGGCTTTCATCTCGTCAATATTGGCATTTGCTATCGCAGCACTATTATCAGCAATAGCAATTCCAGATCGCGATATTGTTTTACTAGCTTTGGCATCGGCAAGAGTGGCTTGTGCATTTTTTAATAAAATGCTGTACTCCGCATCATCAATAATGACGAGTGTATCGCCTTTGTGTACTTTTTGATGCTCATCGAATCGAATGGTTTTAATATAACCGCTGATGCGCGAATTTATAGGGGTAATATGGGCATCTACTTGGGCGTCGTCTGTATAAACAGATTCGTTGATGTGGAAAAAGACCAAGATACCCCATATCATTGTAATACCAATGACGACTGCAGATAGGATATTGATAATCCATATTTTCCGCCTTCGTTTTATTTCTTTATCACTTAATGTTGAATTACTCATGACTCAATTATTTTCTTCTTTTTTATGGAAATCAAGGTTCCCGATACTATTGCTGCTCAATAATTGCGGTCAATTTTTCGAGAGTTTCTGTAATTTCCAATACTTTTTTTTCTGATATCTCCTGCAGGATCACACGGTAGAGGTCTTGCTGGACAGGGTCTAATAATGTCCTATATTCGTCTCCCTTTACCGTTAATTCGATTAGATTATTTCGCCTGTCATTAGGATCGCTGACACGCATCACCAGATCACGTTTACAAAGGTTATCAATCAGCGGAGTGACACTTGCTTTGTTCTTTTGTATTGCTGTGGCTATATCTTGCTGATTCATTTGTTCCTTTTTCCACAGTGCCGCCAATACTTGCAACATTTCGTAGGTGATATCCAATTGCTGTTCCTTTATTTTCTGGATATAGTATTGTTTTAAGCTCGTTCGTAAAGCAATGATACTATCCACTAAGGGTTTTACTGGATTCATGGATTCGTTTTTCATAGTACAAAGTTAAATATAAAACAGTTAAATATCAAACTAATTTATTTTAGTTAAAAATGTGTTAAAGATGAGTGCTTTAGAGAGAGATGGCATTTTATTTGGAAGCACTTAAACGAAAGGAAAAAAAGATATGTTAGGAGTTGAATTAATCTTCTTTAGACGTTGCCTACTGCCACTGCTAATTTTAGGAGGTGGGATAAGTGTTGTAAGGGCACAGCAAATGCATGCTTTTAATAACTTAGAAACCGATTATCATTTTGTATATCGGTGGGTAGATCCATTCTTCCCTTTAAGCCCACAGGTCGATGTGATGACCTTGGACGTTGCGCCGATCGATAAAGAGCCCGAGCAGGAGAAAATAAAAACGTCAACGGGAAAACAGCGTTTTACGGGCAGGGTGAGTGAGCGCGTATATGAAGGTTCGGAAGTAATCGTGAGCCCTGGAGAATCGGTTGAAAATATAACTTACAGCTCCGCTAATTCAACCACTCGGTATCGTGTTGCAATTGATCGTCGGATTAATGAGCACTACCATGGAAAGCCTGTATTTATTGATGCGAAGGGAGTAAAATATATAATTGATTCGAAATTTAAAAAACAAGTTGTCGAATAATTCCTTCATCAAGTTAAAAATGTGTTAAAAATCTTTTTTCAGGTAATTAAACCGAAATATGGCATTTGTATTGTATTTTTATTTACAATTATTTAAATAACAATTGGGTTATGGAAGCAATAAATCGTTTCAAAAAAATCACAGCTGCATTAGCTTTGATCGCTGCATTCGGATTGGGACAATCCTATGCACAAACGGCTCCTAAAAAAATGGAAAAGGAAGCCAAAAAGTCTGAACAAAAAGCCAAAGAAGTAAAGACAAAAGCCAACGAGGCCGAAACGAAAACGAAGGCAGCGCCAATGAAAGCTACCGCGAAGAAGGACGCTGCAGTTAAAGAGAAGAAGGAAACTGCAGTGAAGGAAAAGTCAACGCAGACGAAAAAGATGGCTGATACAAAAGCAGTGCCAGCAGCACCAGTGGAAGCGAAGGAAAAAGCCGTGAAAAAAGAAAGCGCTAAAGCTGAAAAACAAGCCACTGCTGTTAAAAAGGATGCCGTAGCTACAGCCGATAAAGCAACAAGTGAAAAATATAATGGACATACAGTTTATCTCGGTCCAAAAGGTGGTAAATATTATATCAACGGAAATGGTAACAAAACGTACATTTCTGACAAAAAATAAAGAGCAGCTGAAAACGAATTATATCAAAAAAGGGGACATCGATCAATGTCCCCTTTTTGATTTCAATAGTTTAGCGTAGCAAATTCATTAAATAGCTTTTGTCGAGATAAAAGACATCTAAACTTCCGCCGTCATCCAGAATACTGTTGCTAATTTCCTTTTTATGTTGCTGTAAGGTTTGAATTTTATCTTCCACCGTGTTAGGGCTGATTAATCGAACAGCAGTGACCGTCTTTTGTTGCCCCATGCGATAGATCCTGTCGATCGCCTGTTGTTCAACAGCAGGATTCCACCAGGGGTCTACTAGGTACACAACATCCGCTGCGGTAAGATTAAGCCCCGTACCACCCGCTTTTAGACTAACCAGAAAAACGGGGATATCCTTGTCGGATTGAAAATCACTAACCAACTGACCTCGATTTTTGGATTGACCCGTGAGCATCAACGCGCGAATACCCTGTTTATCCAAAGCCTCTTTAATCAGGTTGAGCATACTGACAAACTGTGAAAACACGATCATTTTGTGCTGGTCTTTTTTATGCTGAATCTGCTCGATAAGCATTTCGATTTTGGCAGAGTCTGCAGCGGTAGTCAGATCTTCGTTTTGGAGAAGTTTGCTTGAATTACATATCTGACGCAATTTTGTTAGACCTTTTAGTACATGCATGGGGCTTTTCTTGATTTCATCGCCATCTTTGGCAGAGATAAAATCCCGAAATTCCTTTTCATAAAGATCATAAATTCGCCGTTGGGCAGTTTTCATATCACAGTAAAGGACCAGTTCATTTTTTGCAGGAAGATCACGTAATACATCCTGTTTTGTTCTACGGAGAATGAAAGGCTTTATTTTCTCTTTCAGCATTTTTTTTCTCTTGCGGTCATGGAAAGCATCAATAGGAGTCGTATAGACATCTTTGAAATATTTTTTGCTTCCTAGTAGACCCGGCACAATAAAGGAAAGCTGAGCATAAAGATCCATCGTATTATTCTCGATAGGAGTTCCTGTTAAGATAATGCGATTTCTTGATTTTAATAAATTTACCGTTTTGTATCGCTGGGAATCCGGGTTTTTGATTTGCTGCGATTCGTCCAATATGACATAATTGAAGGTTATTTTTTTTAGCGTATTGATATCCGTCAACAGGTTGTGATAAGAAATTAAAACAAGGTCATATTGTTCAAACTGCATCCCTTTTTCTATTCTATTTGGACCATCTAAAACCAACGTTTGGAAAGATGGAAGAAATTGTTGTATTTCATGCCGCCAATTAAAAATTAAGGTCGTGGGAAGTACAAGTAATGTTGGTGCAGATTGTCCCTTTGCTTTTTGAGTAGCCAGAAAGGCTAATATTTGGATCGTTTTGCCAAGTCCCATGTCATCGGCAAGACAGCCGCCAAAATTAAGCCCATCCAAGAAATGCAGCCATTGTAGTCCTTGTTGCTGATAAGGGCGTAAGTTTCCGACAAAAGTTGGAGGTACCTGGACCTCGGATAGCGAAGAAAAATTAGCGAGCTGCTTTCTCAACGTGCTGAGCTCCGCCAACACGATAGGGTCTAACTCAGCCTGATCAAATAATAGATCGATCTCATTGAATTTGTATTTTGGAATTTCAATGAAATCATCAGCTATCGATTCGGCAGCGTTAAAATAGGCATCAAATTTATCGAGCCACTGCTGCGGTAAAATGCCCTGGGTGCCGTCATCCAAGGTGATGAATTGCGAGCGGTTCCGTACAGCCTTTTCAAGTTTTTTTAATGAGACACTTTTGGGGCCAAATGTCACCTTTATATTGGCATTGAACCAATTTTGTCCACTGAGGACCTCCACATGTATTTTTCCTTTAAAACGACTTAATTTATTTCCACGTATCGCATTAAATCCAATGATCTGTATACCCTGATGCTGCCACTCTTCAAAAGCATCCAGAAACCAGTTACTGTCCAGAAAGTATTTACGGTGCAAATAAAAATGCTGAAAGCTTCCCTCATCCATTTGCTCCTGAAAATAGGGATGCTGCTTCAGTAACAGGGAAATAACTTTTGTTTCAGCTTCACGTTTCCGATCGACCAAAAATTGTGTACCCTTGCTGTCTGTGCCGAATATATTCCGCTTGCTTAAAATAGGAATTTCGACCTCACCATAACGCATGACTGGAATAAGGTTGACAAAATCTTCCGATTCCTCCAGAAACAAAAGGGGCTGCATGTCCTGATAATAGAGATTTTCCTTTAACTGTGGCTTGCTTGCTTTTGGAATGTCTTTAAAATTCAACTCCACAGAATGTGCTATCTGTTCCAAAAACAACCTATTGAACTCTTCGAACTTACGTTGATGGATCAACAATTGCTCACCCTTGTTGCCGAATAAACGGATCAACTTGATGTGAAGCTTATTTTCAATCAAAAAAAGCTGATTTTTGAGGAGAATGAAATGGTTCAGAAGAACAACTAAATCCTGTAAACTGTAGGCGATGGTGTGGATATGAATTTCTCCCTGAATGGCATAAAATGCGTCTTTTTTTGTAATAAAGAGCTTAATATCACCTTTGCTTAGGCTAAATTGTACCTGCGATAAGGTAGAGGCTGTTATATTGTCGGATTTCTCATAGTCATGTAGATAAAAATCGAGGTGTAGCGGATTTTTTGCAATCGCCTTCAGGCTGGAACTGATTTCGATATCCTGTTGCACAGCTTGAGAAAATTGGTAAACAGCTGTGTAAAATTGCATTTCCTCAATCGAGCTGCTTTGCCAGATATGAGACTGACTCTCGCTAGAAGAAATCGGATTTTTTGGTACGCCGGATTTCGTCATCGGCGATTGACACAGGAGTATTTGTAGATTTTTGTAATACCGGTTGCGCGTTAACACCACAAAATGATGTTGCTTTTTGACAGCCGTCTTGATTTTCGGAGCAAGAGATTCCTCCACAAGATCAAAGTCATCGATAGAGGTTAGCTGTTTGTCTTTTAACAGAAACTCCAGCTTCCCCGCTTTGATCTGCGCAGAAAAATAGTTTTCCAAAGAGGATTCATTTTCTAGCCCATATTGAATGGCAACTTTTTTTAGGAGATGCTGATAGCGGATGTGATCAAAAAAAGCCAGCCAGTTTTCCTGAGTAAACAGTTTGCTTAAAACAGCTTTTTGATGCCGGCAGAATGCTGTTTCCGTACAGTTACAAAATACAGCAGTTGTGGGAGCTGTATAGATGATCATGACCTCAAAGTGGGTGTAATTTTCCATTACTTGAAAAGTAGCCTGATTCACCTCCATTTCCATCGCATTGACCTGAAAATGGGCCAATGTCAGGTCCATCCAAGGAAAATAAGAATAACGGTTTACCCTTCTGAAGTCGATATTGGTCAATATGTGCTGATGGAATTCCATGTTACTAGCTTAAAAATTAAAACTCATTCCGCCATAATAATTACGTAAAGGGGCAGGATTGAAATATCGGCCTCCAAAAGCATTGATGTCGTTTCCAAGACTATATTTTTCATTGAGTAGATTGTCGGCCCCAACAAAAAATCTGATTTTATGCCGTGAACAGACAGATTTGCTCCAGGATAATTTGCCTTGTAAAAGATGATACCGTTTGGCATAAACAGTGTTTGCGTCGTCCAGTGGTATTGCTGCTGTTAAATTGGAAAGAAGATCCAACTGGAATTCATTCGGGAAAAGTATATTCAACGAATTTACCCATACCGTTTTAGGAACTGCAGGAAGTTTGTTGTCCTTATAGTTTTTGTCGCCTACCTGATAGGTTTTGAAACGATAGTCATTGAAGGAAAAATTACTGGCGAGTTGTAAGCTCCGAACAATACCGCTTGTTTGGGCTGTAATCAAATAAGTTAATATTGATGCTTCCACTCCCTTTTGGTTTATTTTACCTGCATTTTGAAAATATTCAGCTCCTGTATCTCGTACCTGTCGGATGATGGCATTGTTCATTTGATACGTGTAGGCCGCTGCATCTAAAATAATCCGGCGATTCCACAAATGCCAACGAAGCCCAAATTCATGGTTTGTACCTGTTTCTGGTTTCAGCATCGTATTAATTGTATTGTCTGACGAGCGGACTTCAGCAACAGTTGGTGCAGAGAAACCTTTAGAAATCGATGCTCTAAGTGCAAGCATTGGACTGATCAAATAGGATAGTGCTGCTCGTGGCATCCATGTACTCCCGAAATCAATATGTTCTTTGTTTTCTTGGGTAAGAGGATAGCGCTGTTGATAGGCTATTTTATTCTCATTTAATCCGAGCGACAGCTCTACCTGGAGCCGTTCTAGCCACTCCAGTTGGGTGCGTGCAAAAAATGATTGCTGACTGTTTTCCAATTTGTCCTTGGCCTGAGGATCGGTAGCGATTCCTTTATCATTGTCATAATTATCGATAGCATACCATCCTTTTTGAGCCTCTAAGCCCAGTTGGACTTCGTATTTTAGGGCCTTGCTCAGTAAATCTGTGTAGGATAAATACAAGCGTGTTCCCAGATTTTTCTCATCCCTTTTTTCATAATTGGTGATGAAGGGATTTTTGATCTGATTGGATGAACCAAATACATTGGCGTATAAGGTCATCTTAGAACTGAGATGCGTCTGGTTGCTCAGTCCACCAAAGAATGTTTTATCGTAGATTGCTGCTTTTTGTTCAGCAGCACCAGGATTTGGTCCGCCCTTAGGCCGGGCCTGCCTGCGGTCGCTCTCCATTTGTGCTGCGGTGAGTCCTCCCGGAGTTTGGTAACCCAGATCCGAATAGAAACCGGTGAATTTTAATTCGGATGTTTTTGCATATTGCCAATTGTAATTGAGCTGAATATTCTTTTTATTTAAGGCTGAATTCTGGCGATAACCGTCACTTCTCGTCCAACTCTGATTGATGGCAAGTTGTTGAGTCGTGCTGACGGGCAAGATTGCATTGAGCTGTTCTTGGAAAAGACCGTAGGAACCTCCCGTTAATTGGAGGTTGACTCCAGGTTGGGCAGATCGATCAAATCCTTTACTATAAAAGGAAAGCACTCCGCCTGAATTGGCCCCATAGATCGATCCATCTGGGCCTTTCAATATATTAATTTGCTCTATTGCGTAGGGATCGATCAAGTTAAGGTAGGTGTTCCCGCCTGCGTCAGTAAGCGGAAAGTCGTCCAAATAGATTTTGACATTGCGAACGCCAAAGGGTGAACGGATCATACTTCCACGGAGTGCAAGCCGGTAACTTCCAGGAGAACGCTCTTCCATGCGTAACCCCGGTACCCTGTTCATTGCTGAAACCAAGGAGGGCGATTGTTGGGATTGGATCGCTTGGCCGCTTAATACAGCCGCAGAAGATGTCAATCGCAAGAGCGGTTGTTTATTGAAGTAGGCTTTAACTTCGACTTGTTCTAGCCGATTAGTCGTAGTATCCACTTCCTGCGCATATAATTTGCTACATAAACCAAGGGTAGCAAGTAGGTAATATCTTTTCATCATTAGGGTTTGGTCGGCTTAGTCTGCAAATTCCTGACTGAAATAAATTTCAAAAATCTGCTTTTTCTTATCGTATTTTAAGCATTGAAAATTCGCATATACGGAACTGGTCGGTACACAAAGACTGTTGGCCATGGCATCTTTTGAGACTTTTTTGTTCAGACAGCCCTGCTGCAAATCAAAGTTTTTGTTCGTCGAAATATCGGTCACCTCAAAGGAATTGTCGTCAATCAGGTAATTTGAAATGTTTAAACGAATATATTCCTCTTGATAAATCAGTTCGGAAGCAACGAGATAATCGAGCGATCCAAAGCTGGAGTAACAGTCCGTGTTTTGGAGCGTATTGACAACTTTTAATTCTTTATATAAGGTGTTGAATGTATTGCTTTTAAAATTGAATAGGATGATTTCGATGCGATGATTATCTTTGTTGTACACGATATAGCCAAGGTCATCGGCACCATTTTCAAAGATATTTCCTTTAGAGATTGCTAAAACAGCTAAGTTAGGATGCCTAAGAAAATAATCCTTCTGGTCCGCACTTAGTGTTGTCGTTAACTTCTGATGAAGTTTATCGAAGAGACCGGCATCATTCATTTTCATTAACTGCTGCGCTTGTTCCTTTATTCTGTCTGCAAAACGCGGACTATCGTAGCTCGACGTATCCGGAGGGAGTAGTGAGGAGACAGGAAGGGCTACCTGTTCTTTCTTTTGGTCTTCGCTTTTCGTTGTTGCTGTTGGAGTTGTTGGCGTCTTTGTCTGATGACAGGAAACAAGACCTGATAATAATACAATGTATAGAAAAAAGGTTTTTAAATTCATGATGAAATATCGTCAATGTCTATTCAGTCACTCTTCGTGAAGAGAAAGAGCAACAACATCGGCTAATTTAGTCATTTTATGGCAAACAAAGCTGTGGCAACCTGGAATTAGAAAGCTTCATTCAGCCCCAAAAAGAAACCACGGGAACCATATTTTCCAAAGGCATAGTCCAAACATAGATTTGTGCGTGTTGCTTTGTTAAAGAGTACCCGTAATCCGGCACCACCCCCAGGTTGCCACCTTTCAAAAAGTTTGGTGCCCAGTTCGTCGCTGGCAGTCTGTAGATTAAAAAAAGCAGCTCCGCTCAAAAAGCGATTCTTTAAAATTGGGAAGCGGTATTCTGTTTCGGCATAACCGAAAGAAATTCCTTTAAAATAACCAATGGTATAACCGCGGCCGCTTCTGACGGCTACGTCCCTTCCCGTTCCTGGAAGATCAAAATAGGGAAGTGTACCGCCAAGTTTATAGGAACCCCAATACCAGAAGGCGAGTACATGAGCCGGGTCGGACTGAGATAGACTAAAGTACTTTCGAAAGTCGGTGGTAAGCTGTACTGCGCTTTTGCTACTCCCTAGCAAAGTGGTGTTCCATCGCACACCGATATCCGAATAGATTCCCTTGTAAGGCCTGTTAGGATTGTCTCGGGTCATATACTGCATATTGAGCAATAGGCCATTGGAATTGTAACTGTCGGGCTCGAAGCCATGTTTTTCGGTGTAGATGGTATTGGGCGTAACGTTGCCATTAGGGCCACTGCTGGTTATTTTGCGTCTTAAGTCGAACGCCAGTCCGGCTCCAACAAATAGCCCATCAGCGATACGTTTGTAGACTTTTTCGTTAAATGTAAAGGCATTGTACTTGGCGCCATACTTTTTATGCTCAGGATTTGCAAGTATCTCTTCATCTGCATTGGTCCATTTTCCATGGGGAGTCATGCCCAAGCCCGCGTCTAAAGCAACCATCTTGACGAGTGCAAAAGCACCCTGAAAATTCAGCTTGTTGTTTGGCGTAAATACATTGTGGCTGATATAGAAAACCATAATATTTTTTGTCGTAATCGAGGCGGATGTCGCAGCGATCGACATGGTAGTCGTTTTCGGGTCACCCAAAACTTTCCCCGCGACTGCCTTGATTCCAATCTGGCCACCAATGGTTGGGTTGTAGGCAATATTGGGCATCAAGGTGATGGGGGAACGTTTACTTGCGTGTTCCTTTTTTCGTTTGGGATGTATTATTCTTCCGATGAGATCGGATATATCATATTGACTGGCCAAGGCAGAGTCACGCTGATGTTTATACTGTGCAACAGAGTCTGTTTTTGCATCGGTTTGGGCAGCAAGTAGCGTAGGGATTGAAATTAAAAGCATTCCTAAAAAAGCATATCGGAAGAAATCGTTATAACGTAAAAGTCGATGCATACATTCGGGCTTATCTTAAAACTAAACGTAAAAAAAAATAAAATGTTTTCTCAGGCACTCGGAGCCTGCCTTTTTTGATCTTTGAACAAATGCAAATCCAGTATTGTGTTGAAGAAGTTTATTTTTCTTGCGAAGCTGGAGAATTAAACTTGCAAATCACAGCAAATTTATCTTAGTTTGATTATTTAAACTAGGATATGATAGGACGCACTATATTGAATTACGGATTGACGTTGCTTTTATTGACAGGGGCTGCTCATGCACAAGAATTGTATACCCCAAGGAATATTCAGCAAGCGATCGCAAAGGGGACCCGTACCACAACGGGCATACCGGGTAAAAACTATTGGCAGAATTTTGGGAAGTATGATGTGCGGGTGCAATTGGATCCGGCCACAAAGATGGTGAGCGGAACAGAAACTATTCTGTACACAAACCATAGTCCCGATACATTGAATCGCTTGGCTATCCGATTTGTCAACAATGTGCACAAACCCAATGCGGTACGTGCGGCATACGCTTCGGACGATTACCTGACTTCGGGTCTAAAGATTAAATCGTTTAAACTGAATGGTCAAGTTTACGACGTAAATAGTAAGAACTGGGGAACAGTGAAGTTAGGCGATTTTGGGCAGAAAATCCTTCCAGGAAGTACTGCAACATTGGACATTAGCTGGGAATACCCTTTATCTGTAGAAAGTGACCGTGAAGGACTGCTGAATGCGTCTACCTTTTATTGTGCTTACGCTTATCCGCGTGTGTCTGTATACGACGATTACAATGGCTGGGATCTTTTGGAACATAATGGCCGGCAAGAATTCTATAATGGTTTCAACGATTATCAATTTGAGATATCCGTTCCGAAGAACTTTGTTGTCTGGGCGACAGGTGAATTGACAAATGCAGCTGATGTACTTCAGAAGCCTATTTTGGACCGTTTCGAGAAATCAAAAGTTAGCGATACCCCAATACATATTGCGACAGATGCCGAAATGAAAACGGGGAAAGTGACAGCACAAGAAGCTTGGAATACCTGGAAATTCAAAGCAAGCTACGTACCTGATTTTTGTTTCAGTGTGAGTGACAATTATATCTGGGATGGCGGGAGTGTAGATCTGGGAAGCAAGCGCGTGAGTGTCCAATCCAGCTACGTCGCCGGAACGCCAGATTTTGAACAATATATTGGCTGGCAACAATACTGCATTGACTGGTTTTCTAAAAATTGGCCTGGTGTCACCTATCCGTATCCAACCATGACGGCCGTTCAGGGATTTGCAGATATGGAATATCCAATGATGATCAATGATTCGAGTGTCCCAGATAATCTTGTTGATGCACGACAAACGGCAGACCATGAAATTGCACATACCTATTTCCCTTTTTATATGGGTATCAATGAAACCCGATACGGTTATATGGATGAAGGCTGGGCTACTGCATTGGAATTCTGGATTGGAAATGCGGAGATTGGTGCCGAAAAAAACAAAGAGCTTTTCAAAGATGCCCGCGTAAAGCGCTATATTTTTGACCCTTCTACAGAAGAAGATCAACCCTTAATTACCATGACCTCCCAGTTAAGTGGTTTAGGGTACGGCAACAATGCTTACATCAAGGCTGCATTGTCCTATATTGCATTACGGGATTACCTAGGCGATGAACTGTTTAAAAAAGCATTACACCACTATATGGAGTTATGGCATGGAAAGCATCCTACGCCTTGGGACTTCTTTTACAGCATCAATGCCGGAGCTGGGCAGAATTTAAACTGGTATTGGAAAAATTGGTATTTCACCAATAATTACATCGACCTTAAAGTGAATGGTTTTAAACAACTTGCCGGTAAAAACACACTTACGATCACCAATGTAGGGGGATTTGCAATTCCGTTTGATGTGTTGATTACCTATGCGGATGGATCGGTGGAGACAAAACACCAAACTCCGGCAATTTGGCAACACAATGAAAAACAGGCTAGCGTGACTTGGAGTTCGACCAAAAAGGTGAAAAATATTACTTTGGACGGTGGTATTTTTATGGATTACACATCCAAAGACAACAGCTGGAACGTTATAAAATAATCCGATTGATCGTGTCAGCCTTTATGTTTTGAAAAGGTTGACACGATTGATGACTGAATTCTGTTGTAGTCTGCGGATAAATAGCCACGACTACAGCTGATCGATGCTTCGAAATGTCAGATTAATTCGTGCGCTAAAAGCCTTTTTTGTTGGTGGAAGCCGATGCAGCCAATACGTTTGTGTAAAACCTTTCATCACCAATAAACTTCCATGACCCAAGATGAGGTCTATTTTTTCTTTGCTCGTTTTGTGTTTAAAGGCAAACTTTCGTTCAGCACCAAAGCTTAAAGAAGCAATTGCTCCATTTTTTTTGAGGTCTTTTTCACCGTCACTGTGCCAGGCCATTCCCTCGTCACCATTGTGATAAAGATTCAACAGGCAGGAATTATAAGTTTCCTGAGTTTGTTCTTCGGCAATCTTTTTCAGCTCAAGAAGTTCCTTTGTCCAGGGAAGCGCCCTTTTAGTGGTGTTGGAATAGCTATATTCGAAAGCTTGGTCGCCATACCAGGCCACTTTTCGTTTGGTGACGATTTCATTTCCAAAAATAATAGCACGGTCATTTACCCATTCGATCGAGTCCATGAGGATGTCAAAATAGTGGTTTGCTTTCTGCGGAGGTAGTATTTTACCATAATAATTGACAGTCCCATCGTAAGGGAGTAGATTTCTATTGCCATCGAAGAGATTGTCGAAAAGTTCCATGTTATCGTATTGTATGTGTTTACTAAATAGCGGTATGCAAAGTCTCCCATCCGATCATCGCTGTTTTCCGCATCGGATCCCATCGGTAGCCACCAAATATTCCGCTGTTTTGTATCACACGGTGACAGGGGATAAGGTATGCAATCGGATTGCTTCCGATAGCTGTGCCGACAGCGCGGGAGGCCTTGGGGTTTCCAATTTGAGAAGCGATAGCACCGTAGGTGCTTAAGTTGCCCATAGGGATTTTTAATAAGGCTTCCCAGACTTTCAGTTGAAAATCAGTGCCTTTTAAATGCAATTTTACCTGACGTATATCTTTGTCTTGGGGATTTAATGCTTTGAGTGCATTCTCGTGCATGCTATTTCCCTGTTGCAGATATGTTGCGTTCGGAAATCGTTGCTGCAGGGAGTCAAGAGCTGTTAAATCGTCATCGACATAGGCAATATGACAAATACCTTTTGGGGTGGATGCAATTAGCATTCTACCGAATAAGCTCTGATAATATGCGTAGGAAATCAATAGATTGGAGCCTTCATTTTTATATTCAGCGGGAGTCATTCCCTCAATATTGATAAATAGCTCATGAAGTCTACTGCTGCTGGAAAGGCCAAGCTGAAATGTTGTTTCAGCAATGTTATTGTCTCTGAGCAATGATTTTGCATGATTTATACTCACATACTGTAAGAATTTCTTAGGGCTTGTACCTGCCCATGCGGTAAACATGCGTTGAAAATGAGCTTCACTCATGTAAACATGAGAAGCGATCTGACCCAATGTAGGCTGCGTCTTAAAGTTTTCCTGTAAGAAATGTATGGCCTTGGCGATACGTTGAAAATCTACTTCTTGTTGAATAGTCATGATTGTTCATTTAATTTATACAAAGTTGCTAATAAGAAGAAGTCTTTAAAATCCGATTTATGCTAAATTAAATGTACGACTAAGAAGATTTGTCCGAATGACCCAGGGACTTTTCCGGTGCAACTAAATCACGGATCAGCTGTTTGAGTTCCTTAATCTCTGGAAATCGCCCGGCTCTTTTTCGGTCGAAGATCTCCTGATTCGCTACGCGTATTGTATAGCGGCCTGCAATTTCGCTGGGGACCAGCATAACGCCATGGATCTCATCCGTGAACGAACTCAGCACCTCCTGTGCCATATAGGCGGCGCGCAGCATCCAATTGCATTTTGGACAATATTCAATTTCAATAACGGGTTTTGTTTCCATGAGTCAAGTTAAGGTACATTCTTTTGTTTCAAACAAATTTATTGATCCTGCTGTTGCAATCAAAACCATTTTTGTCATAGAAATTTCGAGATTATTTCCCACTCGGGCGGGTACTGTATAAAAACGGTCAATGGAATGGGCTGGTCGTGTTGGATATCCCCGATAGGTATGCTGGAGGCTTAACCGATTTTCAAAGAAGTCATCGTCAGCGATCCAGCCACTGAATTGTCGTTGAAGAGAAACAGCTCGTCATTCTTCTCCTGTAGACCTAAGGTATAGATTAAAGGGAGGTAATGTTCAGGCGTTGGAATTGCCAAGTCAAACTCTTTGCCCTGTTTTCTAAAATCTATGAGCGCCTGATGGTTGCCGTTCTGAATGAATTGCTTCATTTTTTCGTTGGCTATAGTAGCCCACTCATACGCATAGCCTGCCGTATCGAGTTTGTCCCAGGCGACCATCCGTAAGTTGTGCACCATATTGCCACTCCCTATAATGAGCACCCCTTTTTTTCTTAGCGTGTTTAATTGCTGTGCAATCTCATAATGGTATGCTGCAGGCTGTGTGTAATCGATGCTCATTTGAATAATAGGAACGTCTGCATTAGGGTATAGATGTTTGACTACAGACCATGATCCATGGTCCAGCCCCCATTTGTCGTCGAGATGAACGTCTGTTTTGCTGACAATACGCTGTGTTTCTAAAGCGAGCGCCGGGCTGCCTGGAGCCGGGTATTGGACATCAAATAATGCCTGAGGAAAGCCGCCAAAGTCATGAATTGTGGCGGGATGCTCCATCGATGTGACAAATGTTCCACGTGTTTCCCAGTGTGCAGAAACCACAAGAATAGCCTTCGGTTTCTCGAAAGTCTGACCTATTTTTTTGAAGCCCTGCACAAATTCGTTGTCCTCTATGGCATTCATGGGACTTCCATGGCCTAGAAATAGGACCGGAAATTTATCCGTTGCTTCCAGTCCCTCGGAAAATTTATAGAGCGAGTTTGCTTTATGTGTTACTCCAGCTAATGGTAATGTTGCCATAATTTTAATAAAATCCTTTCTACGCATTTGATATGATGTGACTGCGTCAATTTTTATTACAAAGGTAGGGGATGGGCCTGGCTAGGCGGTATCATTATCCTGTCAATCTGTTGTACTATTCGGAAATAAGTTTTTGGATTTCATTTCTAAATTCCGAAGGTGTCATGCCGGCTTTCTTTTTAAAGACATTGGTAAAGTAGGCTTTATCTTGGTAACCGAGTTCAAAACCAATTTCCGAGATCGTTTTAGTCGTTGTCAACAAGAGGTTTTTTGCTTCAATAAGTTTCCGTGTTTCAATAATTTCGGAAACGCTTTGTTGTAAAATGCTCTGACAAATTAAATTTAAGTTTCGTGCAGACATAAAAAGCTTCTCTGCGTAAAAATTAACGCCTTCGGGACGATGATAATTCTCTTCCAGTATGGAAAGAAAGCTTGTGAAGGTTGTACTCTGATTTTTTAATTGCTGTTGGCTGTCTGGAAATTGTCTTTTCCGTTCAGATTCAATCATGGTAAAGATGGTGCTCAATAGCTGCTTGATAACGGCATAATCTACGCTCGTTTGTAAGCATTCCTGCTGCATCAGTTCACATAAGATCGTCAATCTGCCGAAGCAGTTGGGGCTGGCGAAGGTCAATGTCGCATTTTCATGAAAGTGGGCGTAGAGCTGGAAAGTCGTTTCGGGGATAAATTCACTTTTAAATCGAATGACCCAAAATTCAATGTTATTATTATGCAGAAGAGGTTTGACGCGGTGGGTTTTGCCCTGAGTGACAAAACTTATAAATGGAGCGGTGTAAGTTTTTGTTTTAAAATCGATAAAATGTTCGAGCTTTCCTGCCACACCAATAATCAATTCCTCGAAATCATGTTGATGTATTTCGTTTTTGGATTGTTGTATGCGCAGTGCCTCATCGGCATCAACTTTATAGATTTTGAAAAGTCCGTTCAAAATAAGGAAGATTTTGATTTGCTATTTACGAATATACGGTTTCAATTACATATTGTTTGTCGAAGACTATTTGGCTTTTCATATTGATATTTTGCTTGTTTCAGCGGCAGTTTTGACAAAAGGGGAGGCCTGTTGTTACCCCACTTAGGCTCAAATTGTATACTGATTGGTAATTAATACCAATATAACACCGTTTTAACAGGGGGGTTATAAGGGTTATACCCCTGCTAACCCCCTGTTAACCCCCTGTTATCCCCCTGTAATACCCCTATTAATTATTAACAAAAGTTGAACGAAATTGGTAATAGATACAGTGCGAAGCCTGTCTCCATACTATATATGATGACCTGGGTTCTTTGAATGGCCCAATCTGGCAGCTGGATCAGCCTTTTTTCGCCTCCCTCTGCACCTCCCGCTACCAAAAACCAAAAAGAATCTCGCACCGTTACAGGCAGTTAAGAGGAAAATGAAAATAATAAGAACAAAAGGCTTGGAAGTTTGTATTTAAACTCCCTATCTTTGCACCACTCCGCAA